>OJSQ01000008.1_pt1 | contig 278487 bp, 227 predicted proteins | sample 1599551 | NCBI WGS metagenome assembly OJSQ01 (sample SAMN04168659, study PRJEB22393) | human gut metagenome | biome: human gut microbiome; feature: stool | host: Homo sapiens | collected 2014-05-12
TAGAACCGGAGTTAGTCTTCATCTTTGGCATCTTACTTATTTTTAAATTATTTAATTATATGGCAACGCACTATACCTGCGGCGTTACTCATTTCTTTAGTCTTCGCTTTTGTCTTCGGCCGGAGCTGCTTTCGGAGCTTCTGCCGGCTTCGGTGCGGCAGGCTTTTTCGGAGCTGCACCTTTCTTCGGAGAAAGCTGAATGGTCATTCTCTTTCCTTCCAGAACCGGCATCTGGTCTACTTTCGCATAGTCTTCCAAATCATTGGCAAAACGCAGCAGCAGTACTTCGCCCTGCTCCTTGAACAGAATTGAACGCCCCTTGAAGAACACGTATGCCTTCACCTTGTCGCCATCTTCCAAAAAGCCTTTGGCGTGTTTCAGTTTGAAGTTATAGTCGTGGTCGTCTGTCTGAGGACCGAAACGTATTTCCTTCACATTTACCTTAACCTGCTTCGCCTTCTGCTCTTTCTGACGCTTCTTTAACTGATAAAGAAATTTAGAGTAATCAATAATACGACAAACAGGGGGTTGTGCATTCGGAGAAATCTCCACGAGATCTGCTTCCATTTCCTCGGCCATTTTCAAGGCCTGAGCTATCGGATATACTTTAGGTTCCACCTCATCGCCCACAATGCGGACTTCTTTGGCACGGATTTGCTCATTAATCCGATGTTGCCCTTTTAAGCTGTCATTCTTCATTAAATAACGTTTACTTCCAGTTTGTTTCTTGTTTATTACTACCAAATTATTTTTTTTGTTAAGTAAAAGCGGTCTTTAGAACATCGTATGTATGCTATGCTTTTACAATTGGGCGCAAAGTTACCATTTATTTATCATATTTTGAACTTCTTCGTTCACTTTTTTAGCAAAATCTTCAAATTTCATGGTTCCCTGGTCGCCTTCGCCTTGCTTGCGGACGGAAACTTCTCTGTTTTCAGCCTCTTTCTCGCCGACAATCAGCATGTACGGAATACGCTTCATTTCGTTGTCACGAATCTTACGTCCGATTTTTTCGTTACGCTCATCCACAATGGCACGGACATCATATCTCTTCAGGTAGTCTTTCACTTCCTGAGCATAATCATTGAACTTCTCGCTGATAGGCAGGATAGCCACCTGGTCCGGAGTCAGCCACAACGGGAACTTGCCGGCGGTATGCTCGATAAGCACGGCTACGAAACGCTCCATAGAACCGAACGGAGCACGGTGAATCATTACCGGACGGTGCTTTTGATTGTCGGCTCCCGTATATTCCAGTTGGAAACGTTCGGGCAGGTTGTAATCTACCTGAATGGTACCCAACTGCCAACGGCGGCCGATGGCATCCTTAACCATAAAATCCAGTTTAGGACCGTAGAAAGCAGCTTCACCATATTCCACTCTGGCTTTCAGTCCCTTTTCTTCACAAGCCTCGATAATAGCCTGTTCTGCCTTCTCCCAGTTTTCATCGCTACCGATATACTTCTCACGGTTCACCTTGTCGCGCAGAGAAATCTGTGCTTCAAAGTTCTCGAAGTGCATAGACTGGAATACGATTGAGATAATGTCCATTACGCGCAGGAACTCATCCTTCACCTGATCGGGACGGCAGAAAATGTGCGCGTCGTCTTGCGTAAAGCTGCGTACACGGGTCAAGCCGTGAAGCTCACCGCTCTGCTCGTAACGGCAAACCGTACCGAACTCCGCCAGACGCAAAGGCAGGTCTTTATAAGAACGGGGTGAGTTCTTGTAAATCATACAGTGATGAGGACAGTTCATCGGTTTGAGGAAGTACTCTTCACCTTCTTCCGGCGTATGAATAGGCTGGAACGAGTCCTTACCATACTTGGCATAGTGTCCGGAAGTGATGTACAGCAGCTTGTTGCCGATAGGCGGACACATTACTTCCTGATAGTCGTAACGGGCCTGAATGCGGCGCAAGAACTCCTGCAGGCGGATACGCAATGCAGCACCTTTCGGCAACCACATCGGAAGTCCCTTGCCTACCGTATCGGAGAACATGAACAAGTCCATCTCCTTGCCGATTTTACGGTGGTCGCGCTTCTTGGCCTCTTCCAGCAATACGAGATACTCATCCAGCATTTTCTTCTTCGGGAAAGTGATACCGTAGATACGTGTCATCATCTTGCGGTCTTCCTGTCCCCGCCAGTAAGCACCGGCAACGGAAGTCAGCTTGATAGCCTTGATAGGCGCGGTAGTCATCAGGTGAGGACCACGGCACAAGTCGGTAAACGCACCCTGCGTATAAGTAGTGATGTGACCGTCTTCCAGTTCGGAAATCAGCTCACATTTATAAGTTTCGCCGCGATCGCCGAACATCTTCAAAGCATCCGTCTTTGAAATACTCTCTCTGACAACCGCTTCTTTCTTGGCTGCCAGTTCCGCCATTTTCTTTTCGATAGCGGGCAGGTCGGCTTCCTTGATAGCAGTCTCTCCCGGATCCACATCATAATAGAAACCGTTCTCGATGGCCGGACCGATACCGAACTGTATGCCCGGATATAACTCCTGCAAAGCTTCCGCCAGCAAATGGGCGCTGGTGTGCCAGAAGGCATGCTTGCCTTGTTCGTCTTCCCATTTATAGAGAACCACTTCAGCGTCTTCACTGATAGGACGCCCCAAATCATAAACTTCTCCGTTCACGCCACAAGCCAGTACATCCTGTGCCAAACGTGAACTAATGCTTTCTGCTATTTGCAGTCCTGTTACTCCTTCGTTGTATTCGCGAACGGAGCCGTCTGGAAATGTTATCTTTATCATAATGCTATGTATAATTCAAATTTTAGAACGCAAAAATAGCTAATTCTTTATTGATATTCTATTTTTTAGCAAAAAAATGTTACTGTTGCGTATTCGTAAAACGCTTGATAATATTGTAAGCGGAAACGATACCCAATTCGCCTGCCTTGCTCAAATCAGAAATCCCCTGCCTGTTATTGCCCAGGAAGATATGCGTCAGGCCACGGTTGAAATAGGCTTCGGCAAAGTCGGGATTCAGTCCGATTGCCTTGTCGTAATCTGCCAATGCCGCACGGTAATCTTTCAGCAGCGACAATACATTGCCGCGGTTATAATAACCGTAAACAAAATCGGGCGCCAATTGGATGACATGATCCAAATCATTTTTCACAATATCGTAATCCATCGCCGTTACTTCCGCCTTCTTTACTTCTTGCGCACCGGAAACGGCACCCTCGTTCATGCCGGCTTCCGCTTTCTTGTACTCCAACTGCTTGTAGCGCACCAAAGCACGCATGAAATATGCCGGGAAGAAAGTATCATCCAGCAGGATACTCTGTGTAAAATCGTCTATGGAACTTGCAAAGTCCTGCACCAGATAGAAATCCAAACCGCGCATAAACCGCTTTCCGGCATTTTTTTCGTCTGCCACAATATCCGATGTATGGGCGTCTATCAATGCGAAGTGGAAACGTACCTGCTCTTCTGTCAGAGGCGACTCCATATTGGTGATGCGCAACGGTTTGGGGAACAGTTTGGAGTGATTCAACTCGTCTATATACTTGTGATAATGCACGGTACGTTTTACGTCGCTCAGCTTCTCATAATAGGTCAGCGCATACATAGGTTCGAGCTTGATAATCACGTTACGGTCTTGCACACGGCCGCGATAGTCGCTCTTATAACGCTGTTCCACTTCCGAATCATCCGCAATCACAATCTTGCGGTAGTTATCCATATTCTTGTCGGACTTCTTACGGGTCTTGCCGTTATCCTTTCCGGAGTTGCCGTCCGCATTATCCGCCACATCCTTGTCATTGCCGCCGGTTGTCACGCCGTTGCGCTTGTCGAGCTGCATCTTCATAAGCTTGAACTCATCCTGCTCGGCTCCCTTACGGTCGCCAATCTTCTTGCGGGCCTCGGCACGATGGTAGTAACCCGCCGTGAAGTTGGGATACTCTTCTATCACTTTGGAGTAGTCGCTGATAGCGCCGCGGTAATCGCCCGTTTGTGCACGCAGCAAACCACGGTTGAAAGTTGCCATCATATTGTCCGGCTCCATCTTCAGCACAAAGTCGAAATCTTCTATCGCACGGTTATCGTCACCTACCTGTGCACGCAGCAGTCCCCGGTTATAGTGACCGAGGAAGTTATTGGGGTCAATATCCAGCGCCAGGTCATAGTCGCTCATCGCACCTCTCAGGTTATTCTGATGGAAACGCGCCAAAGCCCGGTTTATGTAGTTGCCCGAATTACGTGCGCTCAGGTGTATCGCCTGATCCAAATCCTTTTCAGCTTCCTTGTAGTCGGACTGCTGAAGACGGACAATGGCACGGGCAGCCCAGCCGTCCGGGTCGTAACGGTCCATATCAATGGCCTTATCAAAATCCTTCAAGGCCTGTATCGTATCGTTCTGCTTGAGATTGACCTCACCGCGCATCAGGTACGCACGCGTATAGCGGGGAGCTATGGCGAGCAGCTTGCCCAAATCCTCTTTGGCAGCATTGAAATCCTCTTTCTGCATATGACAAAGAGAGAGGTTATGCCAAAGTACAACATTCTCCGGGTCGTACTTCAAAGCCGTCTTGTAGTCCTCGACCGCACCGTCGAACTTATCCTGACGGATACGTGCCAAACCTCTTATCTGATAAGCGCCTACAACAAAAGGATTGCGCTGAATAGCCTGATCGCAATCCGCTTCCGCTCCCTGAAAATCGTCCAGGTTGATTTTTGCCAGCGCACGGAAGAAATAAGGCTCGTATAAATAAGGCTTCGCGTTGATTACCTGATTGAAATATTGGATAGAAAGCACGTAGTCCTCGAAATACAATGCGTTGCGGGCAATGGTCATCACCCGTTCCGTATTGATTTGCGCATATAACAACGTGGGCAATAACAGAATTGCCAGCAATATCTTTTTTATCATCTTGTTTTATAAATGCTTGTAAACAAAACAAAAGTAGCGTTTATTCATTTACATATCAGGATATACCGAAGACTTTTTATATTTTTTGAGCCTTTTATACCTTATTATATGGTTTGCTTACTTTACGGTTTTCACCTTATAGGTACAGTGTGCCTTACCTTTCAGCATGGCATTCAGTTTTCCCTTTATCATCTGTCTGCGCAAGGGCGACAGATGGTCGATGAACATCTTACCGTCCAAATGGTCGAACTCATGCTGCATCACACGGGCCAGATAGCCTTCCACAATCTCGTCATGCTCCACCAGGTCCTCGTCCAGGTACTTCACACGTATCTTATTGCCTCTTTTCACAGATTCGTGAATGCCCGGCAGGCTCAGGCAGCCTTCTTCCATAGATACTTCTTCGCCCGATACTTCGAGGATATGCGCATTGATATATGCCTTACGGAAACCTTTATATTCGGGATAATCTTCCGACAACACATCCAGGTCTACAACCACCACACGGATAGGCAAACCGATTTGCGGCGCTGCAAGTCCCACGCCATCGGCATGGTCCATGGTTTCGAACATATTCTGAATCAGTTCTTTCAGGTTCGGATAATCGGGAGTAATGTCCTCCGCTACTTTTCTTAATACGGGTTGTCCGTATACATAAACAGGTAAAATCATTTCTTTAATTTATGAATTATGAATTATTTTCCAAACATTTATAAAGAGGAGAAGCGCCTGTTCTCCAGATAAGTCTGCAGGATAATAGTCGCGCTGATTTCGTCCACCAGCGCCTTGTTCTGCCTGTCTTTCTTTTTCAGTCCGGCTTCCAGCATGGTGCGGTGCGCCAAGACCGAAGTAAACCGCTCGTCCACATACTCTACCGGCATATCGGGCAACCGCTTTTGCAAGGAACGCACAAACGGCTCTATCCGTTTCATGTTCTCAGAAGCTTCGTTATTCATCTGCTTCGGCAGTCCGACAAGTATCCGCTCCACCGGTTCTTTCGCCACGTAGTCCGTGATAAAGGCGAGCAGTTCGTGGGTAGGCACAGTGGTAAGCCCGTTGGCAATCATCTGCAACGTGTCGCTGACGGCTATGCCCGTACGTTTTTTACCGTAATCAATAGCTATTATTCTACTCATAATGGGCTACAAAATTACGATTTATATTTGAACTCTTTTTCATACGTATCAAAAAAGATTTTGCCTATGGTGAAAATCCCGTCTGATATACATCAAACAGGTTTTTCGCCATAGGCAAAATTACACATGCCGGTATAGGAACGAAATCAATATACCAACTTCACATTATCTACATAGAATGAATTGCCCGGAGAACCGATATATGCCCCGCCGTGGCTGGACGTAAACTGCAACTGGATATGTGTGGGGATATCATCTTCCGTTCCCCATGCCACTTCCTTGATAGGCACGCTTTCGCCCTTACTGTTCACCGCATAGCGTTCCTGCACTTGCAGGCGCATCATGTGCGCCTTGTATTCGGGGTTGCCCGTTATATCGCCGTACATAATGGAATAAGTGGCATTGTTGCGCCAGTCGTCCGTTGTAGTGTAATAACGCACCACCACCGTACCCACGCGTTTGGCATAGATATTTCCGTCTTTGTCTTCCCAGCGTTTCTGCAAAAAGAGGTTCATTTCGGGGAAATCCTTTCCTTCCACATCGGTTATCTTGCTGAAACCGGTGGCATGAACACGTTTTTCACGGTCGGACATCTTCACCTTATAGTCAAACTGAATGGCAATAGGTTTCTTGGTGAACGGGATGCCCGAATTCAGTATCTTCTGCGGATTCTTCGTCCCCTTGATGGGCTCGTGTACATCGCCCAAAAATATGGAACCGGCAGCCAGCACCGTAATGTCCACGATGCCGAACACCTTTACGCTTTCCATACGGGTGTCCATACGGGCACAGAAGCCGTCGCCCCGCTTCTCCGGAAATACCGAAGTATTGGTTTTGGTGATGCCTGCCACACGCGCCATCACGTTGGAAGTAGCCCACGGGGAACCGCCCATATTCTTATACGGCTTGTTTTCACGGATAGTTGCCGTAGGACCGATAGCATACACATTTTTGGTAGCACCGCCGATAATTCCCGATTCTTTAATCTGGCGGTCAATCCATTGATCCATATTTCCGAAAGGAATCATCTCAACCTTATGCTGTGCCGATACTGCTACGCAGCAAAGCATTGCGGACAGCAAACTCAACATTCGAAGTCTTTTACGAATCATTTCTCTATTCTCCTACAATCAGTTAAAGTTCATAATTCCACTGCTTCAGCGCAAAGCCCCAGTTGTCCTGAACCAGTTGCACCGTGCGGTCGTCATATTTATATTTATTCTTCTTATAACCTTTCTTACCGCCTACATACTGCTCGATGGCAGTGCGGGCATCCGCAAAACCGGGTATGGACAGCGCATCGTAGATGTGCTCCGTCATTCCCATGGCATCGGCTTCGAAGTCCTCGAACTTCACTTCAATCAGATTACCCGCCGGAATGCTTGCCTTGTCCGCCTCGTACTTATGATAAAGTTTGGCATAGATAGACAGGATGTTCTGCTCCAGTTCCGCAGGAGTAATATCCTGAAGTTTCAACGGCTGGATAGTATTCGTGAAGAAACTGCGCGTGCTCTCGAACACCGTATAAGGATTACGCATCAGGTAGATGAACTTGGCATTGGGGAACATCTTTACCAGCTCCTTCACACGTCCGGTATGCGGCGGGTTCTTGCTGAGGAACTGCGTACCGTGCGTATTCCACAAGGAAATCTTGATGAGTCTGGTAAATGTTTCCTCAAACACCTTCAACTCCGCCTCGCTTATATCGTCGAACAACAGATACTTGTCGGCATACTCCTGCTGATGCTTGGGCAAGAACCAGAAGTTATAATAGGTATAAGGCATCATGTTCGCCAACGCAAACTCTTCCTCCTGCGGCAGGTCTACCGCCAGCTCCATATTGTCCGTGGGACGCTTGTCGGGCATCAGCCAACTCATGTTTTTCTTGAAGAAAGGCTGTCCCCACATCATCAGATGCGGAAATACGGTCTGATACGTTGTGTTATAGCCGAAATGCTTGTCGCAAGAGAACACATTATGCACGAAAGTTGTTCCGCTACGCCAGTGACCGAGGATAAATACAGGGTCGTGCTCCAGCGGTTTGTCCGCCAACAGCTTCTCATAGCGTTTGTCCTGCAAGGGAGCCAATGTAGAAAGCATGCGGCAAACGGCTTTCGTCAACCGGAATTTACCTTTGTACGCGGCATCTATTTCACGTCCCTTTGTAATGGCGTTGAACGTTTTCCAGTCTGCACCGACCAGTGTGTTAATCGGCAGTTTGTTGAATTCTAATAAACCCATTCTTGTTTAATTGAGAATTGTAAGTTGAGGATTGCAGAACAGCCTTTCGGGCCAGTCCGCAATTCTCATCCGACTCTTATTTGTTAATGTTTAATTTTCATTTCTTAATAATCACTGCCACTCCCTGACGTTCCAGTTCTTTGACGGCTTTCTCTACAGCTTCGTAATGCTCGGGAGCGATGCCCAGTTTCGGCAAGTCAAGAACAGGGAGTTCTTCGGATACATGCATATCCTTATCTTCCACGCGGTCGATAATCATACCAACGGCGCTGGTATTGTTGGTTATCGGGTCTATCAGGATGAAAGAACCGGTGGCTTTGTTGGTCTGATAAGGGTCAAAGAAGAGTTCCTTGGCAGTAGTCAACACTACGCGGGCAATCTGGTTCAACTGCATCGGCAGGGTCTCTTTCGTCAACCGGCCGTTGTCAAGGGAGAGTTTCTCCATTGTATTGACATCTACCTTATACTTGATATTGTCAATACGCGTACGGCTCAAATTGGTAGTTTGCTTGATGAAGAACGATTTGTTTACATCCATCGGTTCCTCGTCCATCCACACTACCATGGCTTCGAAGTTACGCTCCATCATCGGAAGATTGTCGGGATGTACCAGCATCTCTCCGCGTGATACGTCAATCTCGTCTTCGAGCGTCAAGGTAACGGACTGCGGCGGGAAAGCATAATCCAATTCCCCGTCATAGGTCACGATGCTCTTGACGCGGGACTTCTTTCCGGACGGCAATGCCATCACCTCATCTCCCTTGCGGATAATACCCGAAGCCACCTTGCCGCAGAAACCACGGAAGTCGAGGTTGGGACGCAACACATACTGTACCGGGAAACGGAAATCTTTCAGGTTGTGGTCGTTATCAATAGGCACGGTTTCGAGGAAGTCAAGCAAAGAAGTACCGTTGTACCACGGAGTGCGCTCCGACTTCTCCACCACATTGTCGCCGTCAAGCGCAGAAAGCGGGATGCAAGTTACATCGGGGATGCCCAACGGAGCGATAAACTTCTTGTACTCGCCTACAATTTCATTGAAACGCTCTTCGGAGAAGTCCACCAAGTCCATCTTATTAACGGCAAGCACCACATGCTTGATACCCAGCAAAGATACAAGGAAAGTATGACGGCGCGTCTGCGTGATGACACCCGTGCGGGCATCTACCAGAATAATCGCCAGATTAGCGGTAGAGCCGCCGGTAATCATGTTACGCGTATACTGTTCGTGTCCCGGAGTGTCGGCAATGATGAATTTACGGTTATTCGTGGAGAAGTAGCGATAGGCCACGTCAATAGTAATGCCCTGCTCACGCTCCGCCTTCAAACCGTCCAGCAGCAAGGCATAGTCGATGTGGTCGCCGGCATTACCCATACGTTTGCTGTCGCGCTCCAACGCATCCAACTGGTCTTCATACAATTTCTTACTATCGAACAACAGACGTCCGATAAGCGTGGACTTTCCGTCATCCACCGAACCGGCGGTAAGGAAACGAAGCAAATCTTTCTGTTCGTCTTTATCAAGGAAAGCCTTTATATCAAGTCTTGAATCATCCATTTCTTAATTCTCAATTTTTAATTCTTAATTTCATTAGAAGTATCCCTCACGTTTCTTCTGCTCCATACTTGCTTCCTGGTCGAAATCGATAACGCGGGTGGTACGTTCGCTCTTGGTGGTAGTCATCATCTCTTCCACAATCTTCTCGATTGTATCGGCACTACTTTCTACAGCCCCGGTCAGCGGCCAGCAACCCAACGTACGGAAACGCACCATACGCATTTCAATCTTCTCGCGATACTGTTCCGGCAAGCGGTCGTCATCAGCCATAATCAGATTACCGTCAATCTCCACGCAAGGACGCTCCTTGGCAAAATACAAAGGTACGATAGGAATATTCTCCAGACGGATATATTGCCAGATGTCCAGTTCCGTCCAATTGCTCAACGGGAACACACGGATACTTTCTCCCTTATGGACACGCGCATTGTATATGTCCCACAATTCCGGACGCTGATTCTTCGGATCCCACTGGTGGAACTTATCACGGAAAGAGAAGATACGTTCCTTTGCGCGCGACTTCTCTTCATCGCGACGGGCGCCACCGAAAGCCGCATCGAATTTGTATTTATCCAATGCGTGCAGCAGCGCCTGTGTCTTCATCAAGTCCGTATGCACTTTACTGCCATGCGTAAAAGGTCCTACACCTGCTTCAAAAGCTTCCATATTGCTCTCTACAATCAGGTTCCAGCCGTACTTCCGGGCATACTCGTCACGGAATTGAATCATCTCCTTGAACTTCCACTTAGAGTCGATATGCATCAACGGGAAAGGAACCTTACCCGGAGCAAATGCCTTTTCGGCCAGACGTACCATAACCGATGAGTCCTTGCCGATACTATACAGCATCACCGGATTCTCGAATTCCGCAGCCACTTCGCGGATAATATGAATAGACTCTGCTTCGAGTTCTTTCAAATGGCTCAGTTTATATTCTTCTTTCATGCTATATTATTTCTTCTGAATTCTCGGTAAAATTAATTCCAATAATTTATTGACGGATTCTTCCAGGCTCAACGCAGATGTATCCAGTGTCAATGCCGGATGTGCAGGAGCCTCGAATGGCGCGGAAATACCCGTGAAGTTTTTAATTTCTCCGCGGCGTGCCTTTGCATACAAGCCTTTTACATCCCTGCGTTCGCATTCCTCAATGGGCGTACTGACGTACACTTCCAGAAAATCATCCTTCCCGATAATATTCGCCGCCATTTCGCGGATGTCGTTGCTGGGACTGATAAAGGCTGCAATCGTTATAATGCCCGTATCTACAAACAATTTGGAAACCTCGGCTATACGGCGGATGTTCTCTATGCGGTCGGCTTCCGTAAAGCCCAAATTGTTATTGATGCCGCTGCGGATATTGTCTCCGTCCAAAATACGGCAAAGCAATCCGCGTTTATGCAACTCACGTTCCAAAGCGATAGCTATCGTACTCTTACCCGACCCGCTCAGCCCGGTAAACCAAATCATCACGCTATGTTGTTTCAGAAGCTCTTCTTTGTCTTGCCTCGACAACATTCTGTCAAAAATAGGATATATATTATTTTCTGTCATAATTCAATCAAAATGGCCATATTAAGGGAATAAGGAATATGGATATAAGAAAAGTGATAATATTCAACGGAAGTCCGATGCGGACGAAATCCGTAAATTTATAATTGCCGATACCTTGTACTATCAGGTTGGTCTGATAACCGATAGGCGTCGAGAAACTTGCCGATGCAGCCATACAGATAACCACAAAGAAAGGCGTCGGACTTACGCCCAGTTGCGATGAAATGGAAAGCGCCAAGGGAAAAGCAAGTGCAGCGGCGGCATTATTCGTTATCAGTTCGGTAAACAGGTTTGTAATGACAAACATGACAGCCAGCAACACCGCAGGCCCGTAATGATCCGTCAGTCCAATGATGTATTCGGCCACGGCATCCGCCACTCCGGAGTTTACCATTGCCTTGCTGATGGCAAAAGCACAGGCAATCGTTATCAGGATATCCCACGATATATATTTGGTATATTTACGGGCCGGAAAGATTTTTGTCCATGCCATTAGAATGGTTGTAACGGACACAAAAAAGAACATATCCAGTTTGATATCCGGAAAAGCCTCTTTCACTGCAGGCAGTTCGCCAACTGTAGCTCCGGTTATCATCAGAATCAGCAGGGCAAGAGCAAACCAACGTTTGCCTTTACTTGCAACAGGCTCCGTATCCTTACCGTTGGCAAGCATCACGAAGACAGAAGATTCACCCCACGTCTGCACAAAAGAATCATCAGCCATTACCACCAAAGTATCACCTTCCCGGAAATACTCATTCTCCAAATCCTGCACATAACTCTGGCCGTTACGCTTTATCTCTTTCACTTCAGCGCCATAATGACGTTTAAAGTTAAAATCCTTCAGTTTCTTGTTGATACCCGGAAAACGAGGACCCAAGACAGCCTCTACCCTATGCAGATCACTATGTTCTTCCGGTTCATCATCCGGTTTCACCGCATCTTTACGGACATCGGGCAATAGTCTGGAAGAAAACAGAAACAGATAGATAATACCGGTTATTGCAATAAAAATACCGACTTTCCCAAGTTCAAACATAGTAAATCCCTCATAACCGGCATCCAGTATCATACCGTGTACCACCAGATTGGTGGAAGTGCCGATTAAAGTACAGATACCTCCCAGAATCGTCACATAGGACAAAGGAATCAGAAATTTAGTAGCCGGAAGCTTTACCGACTCAGCCCAACGTTTTATAATCGGAGCAAAAATTACAACGACAGGAGTATTATTCAAGAAAGCCGAAATAAAGGAAATCGTAGGCAGCATTCGGAGTTGCGCTTTGAAAACGGTGGTTTTACCTTGTGGCAGGAGTTTCTTGATAAGCTGCCCCAACGCACCGGACTGGCGAATCCCCTCACTGACCAGAAACAGCATGGCAACCGTAATCATACCCTTATTGCTAAATCCTTCCAGCATTTCTTTAGGTGTCAGGATTCCAGCACAGAGAAACAGTACCACCACCGAAAAGAGCACCATCCCCGGACGCATTTTATCCAGAACCAGGGCTATCACCATGCCCAGCAACGCTAAAAGCACAAATATGATTTCAAACGTCATATATACGAGTCGTTATTTAATTACGCCTGGGCTCTACTATAAACCAAGGATTCAACAAATCTTCCTTATTGTACTGTAGCGGTTCTTCTTTTCCGGCCTGATATACTTCCATACCGGCAGCACGTGCAATGGCATGCCCTGCTGCCGTATCCCATTCCATGGTGGGAGCAAAACGGGGATATACATCCGCCTTACCTTCCGCCACCAGACATATTTTAATGGAACTTCCACTGGAAATCAATTCTACATCCGAGTGGCAACGCTTCATCTTTTCAATGTAATCTTCAGTTTCGGGAGACAGATGTGAGCGGGATGCCACAATTACAAATTTATCGTGATTATCCTTAATCGGCAAATGAACGGCTTTCGCCATCAACTCTTCCAACGACGCTCCGCTGCGAGCTGTAAAATCCGAAAGTTTGTAAGCACCTAATGTTTCTTCGGCAAAATAAAGCTCCCGCTTTACCGGAAGGTATATAACCCCCATTACCGGAACGGAATTACATACCAAAGCGATATTAACGGTAAACTCGCCATTCCGTTTGATAAACTCTTTGGTACCATCCAGAGGGTCTACAATCCATAAAGTAGTCCATGCACATCGCTCTGTATAGGGCAAATGCTTTCCCTCCTCGCTCAATAATGGATAAGGCGTTTTTTGCAGATAGCCGGCAATAGCCGCATGCGCTTTCTTATCAGCAATCGTCAAAGGAGAATTATCCGCTTTCTTTTCTATTTGAAAATCTGAGGTCGGATCGTTGTAAATAGAGAGGATATCTTTGCCGGCACAAAGTGCTGCATCAATCGCATCAAGTATATATTGTCGTTCCATATTGTATTCTCAAAATATATAAGGTGCAAAATTAAAAACTTTTTTACCGCCAAAAGTTTTTAATTTTGTTTTATAACTTCTTTTAAACGAAAAAGAGATATTTATAAGTACTTTTCACAATCACCCAAAACAGAGTTTTCATAATCATTTTCAACAGATTATGAAAAAGGCAGTAACTTCCCAGTTACCGCCCTATCTTGAAAGGAGGGAAATACCCCTTTCTTATGAATTACCAAAAAGAATTCAAATTAATTAATGCGATACAGCAGCCAAGCACCCTGGAAATCCTGACGGTTAGGGTATTTAGCCTTGAAAGCATCGCGAGCGCTGGCAGCAGAGTTTCTGTCTGCATATGTACTTACAATTACACGATACATAGCGGCGTCTGCATTAAATGCAATGACAGCATTATAACCTTCCTTATCCAAGAAGTTTTTCAGGTTCTCCGCATTGGCTTTCACACCGAAGCTACCGCATACAACACTATAATCTTTCAGTCCGTCAGCACCTGATACCACCGTCACTTTCTCTTCACGGATCGTACCTACCGGTGCACTTTCTACAACCTTAGCTTCTACCGGAGCGCTAACCACAGGAGCAACTTCCTCTACCGGTGCAGTAGTCTGCGGTTCTGCCAGTTCCTGCTGTTTAGCCTTTTCGTATGCTTTCTTGTAAGCGCTTTCACTCGATTTACAAGAAGAGAATGCCAGTACAATACATACTCCCATTCCTAACACTGCCAATTTTTTCATCTTTTCTTTTTATTTTTTGTTAATAACTATATCTATTCTCAAATAACACTCAATATTTACGGAAAACATATTTCGTTCCTTCATAGTCCAACCGCATCTTCTTGTTTGTCAATTCTTCAACCTTGAACGTTCTCTCGCCGCTATCTCCCCAACCAAAGAACTTCTTATAGCTATCCGAATTTACAAGTTCTTCATGAACAGACTCATTTCCTGAACTATTATCCGGCCACAAAGTTATAGAAATTTCATCATCTTTCAACTTATAATAACCATAAAAAGATTCATAGCTTCCACTTTCATTCATACAATGTGCCAGAAAACTACCTTTTTGAAAATCATAGAAGATACTGTCTACTTTCTGCACTTTACCATCGGGATACTGATATTCGCGCAACTGCCATTTTCCTACCCAGTCGGAACCGCCGTCATTCATACAAGACGCCAGTCCCAGCGCTACACACATCAAAAGCAATAGTATTGTCCCGTTCAACAATCTTTTCATATATCTCTTTTTTGTTTAGGAAGCAAAAGTACTCCGAACCGCTTATCTTAGCCTCTCCTATGCCGTTAAATATAATTAAAATACATGTTTTATCTCTTTTTGAGGCATATATTTTCAAAAAACACGAATTAATGAACAATCATTCAAAATAAATTGTTAGCTTTGTCATATTAGACCTAATAAAAAGAAAGGAGTATTATTATGAAAGGATTAAATGTTTTAGCAGCTTTTTTGGGTGGTGCAGCGGTAGGTGCTGCCATCGGTATTTTGTTTGCCCCGGAAAAAGGAGAAGATACGCGTCACAAGATTGCGGAAATCCTTCGCAAGAAAGGTATCCGGTTGAACCGTAATGAAATGGAAAACCTCGTTGATGAAATTGCAGCAGAACTGAAAGGCGAAGCAAACGAATAAATCAAACCACATTTCAAAACAAAGCCACTATGTTTGCAGATGACAACAGTATTGAGAATATCCAGCAGCTATTTTTCGATTTCAAGAAATATCTGGAACTACAAAAGAAATATACCCAACTGGAAGTAGCGGAGAAGTTAACCATATTACTCTCAACGCTCATACTCGTATTGTTGGTCATCATTCTCGGCATGGTGGCTTTGTTCTATCTCTCCTTCACCCTGGCCTATATATTAGACCCTATAGTGGGCGGATTAATGGTAAGTTTTGCCATGATAAGCTGTTTCCACATCTTATTGATTATACTAATCGTTGTATTCCGCAAGAAAATCATTATTAATCCAATGACCAAATTCATTGCCGGATTATTCATAGATAACAATAAAAACTAAAATATCATGAATATGAATGATACCGTCCAGACAGAGATTCTTACACTGGAAGACCTTCAGCAACAAAAGGCTAAAGCATTAAAAGAATTACGTGCCCAAAAGCAGGTCATGGCCGATACCGCCCGAAACTTATTTGCTCCGATAGCCCCTGCTGCGGATAAAGGAACGGCTATCATGCGTGCATTTAATACCGGTATGGCTGTATTCGACGGAGCCATGCTTGGAATAAAACTGATGAAAAAAGTCAGAAAAATATTCAGACGCTGAAAATCAACCAGGCTATAAAGGAATTATTCATACGGTATCTATCTAATCAATTTTGTATATATAATTGCCCGCAAAGAATTAGGTATTAGCCTAATAGAGAAACGGACAAATAGATTTTGCATGAATTGAGAAAAAGAAATAAAATGCATTTGTCTCATCATTTGCAGAAAATGCAATTCGTTTATCATATATTTCCACCCCCCTCTTCTTTTAAACATTTCCGGAGAAAAACGGAAATACAGCAAGCTTTCCTGAATATTATAAAACTTAGCTCCATTCATCAACATACGTATCCATAAATAGTAATCCTCAAATAAAGGGAAATGTTGGTATCCACCGGCAGCCAATACTGCGCTCTTTCGAAACATTACAACCGGATGATTTATAGGATTACGGCGTTTTGCGAACTGTCTAATATCATCAGGTAGCTCCGGCAACTTTCTTACAGACTTTATATTAGATACATTATCTTCAAACTCATTAATCCACGCACCAACAACATCAATATCCGGATATTTCTTAAATACAGCCAACTGTTTTTCAAAACGCTCCGGCATGGCAATATCATCAGTATCCATTCGGGCCACAAGTTCGTGCGAACAATACTTTAACCCTTCATTCAAAGCTTTTCCTAATCCCCGATTGGTTACCAGAGAAAGAACTTTCAGATACGGATACCTTGTCACATATGAATCTATAACATTATCTAATTCGTCACCTATCGGACCATCCTTTACTAGAATAACCTCGTCGGGACATACCGTCTGGGAAAAAAGACTATCCAAACTTTCTCTTAAAAACAGAGGAGATTCTTTGTAATATATAGAAAGTATAACAGAAAAAGGCATGAAAGTTATCCAAAGATTAATTAGTATCGACCAAAATCAACTGAAAGCAGATGCAAGCCAACACGCTGATTTTCGGGTGGAAGTTGCATGTAATCACCAAACATCTTAGTTAAGTATTCATGATAGTGTTCCGGTACAGGCAATTCGGTATCCTCAAACGGTACACGTATAGGAGTTCCATATATTCTTTTGTTCAGAATTGAGGTTTTATACTTTGTCCTACCATAGAAGAATCCCCAATACTCACTCTCTCTGCAATTCAGCCGCTCCACTTGCCTCCGGAAAAAGTCGCGTACATAGCCACATCTCAACGGAAAAGCCAAATACATTAGAATTTTCTTCTTCAAATCGGCGCTTTTATAGGTTCTTAACGACAACTGATAGCATAACAGAACCTTTGCACAAACATATTGCCAATATGCAAAAAATCTATTCGATGACACATTGTCCAGCTTAAACACATCCACAAAAATTCCTTGCTCTCCGGTTGCGGGAATATAGCCTTCGGGTTCTTTCAGAATAGTATCCCGCAATTTAATCTTCGAATAATCAAGCGGCCAATCCACTAACCCCTCTTGTACATAATATTTATTACTATTCAATTGTTCCTTACAGACTTTGAGAAAACGATTATAATTAGAGTGGGTCATAATAATATCCAAATCATCATCCCAAGGAATAAATCCTTTATGTCTTATCGCGCCAATAGCAGAGCCTCCCAATAGATAATATTCTATTCCATTATTCTTACATACAATATCGATATCTTTAATTATATCAAGGATTACCAATTGCAAATGACGTAATTCGGTCATAATATATCAAAGTTTTATTTTCGCTTTAATTGTTCCTGTTTATATTCATAAGAATGTTCGCCTTCAGCCCTAAAGTCCCGGTGGTACCGTTCCAGAACTTTTTTAAAGACCTCTTCATATTCAGGAATAAACAAATCATTCCGGTTATTCATATGGTATATAATTTCATCAGCCAATGGATACAACAAAGAAAGATTATTAGCCCCATTGTAAAAATTAGTACCATTTATACGACCGGGAGAAACATTTAAAATACGATTGTCTGTACCACTTTTCTTTAATTCCACATTCACGCTTTCTATGAAAATTTTTAAAGCAGCTTTACTTGCCCCGTAAACGCTGAAAAAAGGAGAAGACATAAAGCCCGCAATGCTCACCATTACTGCCGTATAGAATGGCTTCCTGCTGTGTATGCTACCATAGAAATGCTTGATAATACGCAAAACAGATGTTGTATTCACACTTATCATATCTACTATAGTGTCTTCCTGCATATCCTCAAAAAGAGATAGCTTCCCGAATCCTGCTGTAATAATCAAAGTATCAATATCGTTAAATTCATCAAACAATGAATAGTCATCGAACAGCAAATCGAATTTCCGAAATGACACCAAATGCTTTATATCTGATGGGACCTGACTATAATCCGGTTCCACTTTGTCCACTATCAAAACCGATTTCTCTTTTACTAAACGCATTGCAAGAGCCAGCCCAATCCCGTTACTTCCTCCTACAATAAGAGCCTTTTGTTTCTTTATCATTCCAAATAAGTATTATGCACTCCCTTTCTATACAATTCTATCAATTCTGCAATCATCACAGACTCTTTGGGTTGTAGTCGGTAACTGCTTAAACGGTGCGTATATATCATTGAAAGAAATTCCTGCAATTCATAACGTAAGCCGTCTCCCTGATAAGTATAAAAGTATTTCTTATTTTGATTCTGATCTTCGTACCTCACTTCGAAATAATTTGTGAGCCACCAGGGAGAAGGGACAAGAACATAACCACGCGTACCGGAAATTACAAGATTTCCTTCCGTTTTCACTCCCAGCCCTAAAGTGATAGAAGCTGTTGCTTTTCTATATACCAAATTTCCTTTTGTAAATATATCCACCCCATTCTGTAACTTCGAATAAAAATATGTATCCTTTACATCCGTCCCCAGCAACTTTACGACGGCCATTAACGGAAAGGAGGCCAACTCTGTCATACATCCGCCTGCTTGCCCGGCATCAAGTTCGCGCACATCCCCGCTGACCAATTTAGACAATGACGCCTTTACATCTACCACCTCACCAATAACACCGCTTTTAACCAAAACAAGTAAATGATTCCATGCCGGACAATGAGCTGTCTTGGAAGCCTCGAGCAATACCAAGCCTTTATCCCGTGCCAATGTATAAAGTTCATCGGCCTCTCTCCCACTCAACACCATCGGTATTTCGCACAATACATGTTTACCCGCCGTTAAAGCCCGGTATATATAATTATAGTGAGTAAGGTGAGGGGACGCAATATAAACAGCTTCTATATCCTGAAAGAATGACGCAAGATTATCAGTTGCCTTATCCAAGCCAAAACGGGAAGCGAATGCTTCTGCATCGACATAATCCGGATTGTACACTGACACAATTTCTGAACCGCTGACACTTGCCGCTTCCGGTATAAAACGTTGTGCAATACGCCCCGTTCCTATTATACCTATCTTTATTTTCTCCAAAACTTCTTCACGCAGTTGCGTGCTACTTATTCCTTCGGTACGCGGTAAATACACAACCTGACAAAACTCTTTCAGATAATCAAAATGTCCTTGCCAATCAGAACCTATGGCAAATATATCCACGCCAAATCGCTGAATATCGTCTATTTTCTGTCCGACATAGTCTTCTATTACAATTTCATCGGCATATCCGGTTTGCCGTACGGCTTCAATACGTTCCAAAACATTGTTACGCACATTAAGCTTTCCGCGCTCCCGGTCAAAGCTATCGCTTGTCACACCGACTATCAGGTAATCGCCTAATTCTTTGGCACGCCTTAACAGATTGATATGCCCCTGATGCAATAAATCATAAGTTCCGTATGTAATGACTTTCTTCATAAGCGTTAAAGACTCAGCAATTATAGATTCTACAATATTCTTCCCTAATCTTTTCCTTATCAAAAGGAGCTAACAATTGGTTATAATTTACCGTATCTTTAGACATCATTAATTCAGAAACCGCATCTTTAAAGCCCTCATAATCGTGATAATTAAAAACCCGGTATCCTTTATCTCCTTTCAAATAATCGCCAATCCTTACGCGTTCGGAAATAACAACTGGAGTATGGTGTTGAAGCGCCTCTAAAGCCACCAAAGAAAAAGCCTCATAACGTGAAGGCACTACGACAACACTCGCTTGTCTGTATAGACACGCCAACTCAGCATCTCCCAAATTCTGATGAAGAATAAAATCATCGCGTTTCACTGTTCCTTTACACACGCAATGAACCTGACAATTATCAGGCAGGGTATAAAGATGTTCTATCCCTTTATTGGTATCATTACGCCCTATAAACAATACCATATTATCTTGTTTCTCTACCTCATCCAAAACATTCGTATCTGTTGTACTCCAATGAGGAATCTTTTTTACATTAGGATGGTACTTGCCAAAAAAGCGGGTATCTTCATTGTTTATAGTAACAATTGTATCCACTTTGAACAAGACCGGTTTCAGGAACAAATGAAACCACAGTTTCCCTTTCATGGGATGCCGGAGACACCGGAAAGGATGAAAATGAGGACTATATACGATTTTCTTATTCAAACCATAGGCCGCATTTATTGCCTGCACCGCACCCGGAGACATAAAACCGTGAATATGTACTACATCACATCTGCTATTCTCTATGTAACGGACCAATGCTTTGGTATCGTATTTATACTTACGAATCCACTTTACATACGTGGCAGGCAGGTCTTCCACGGGCATAACATCCACATCACATGCAGACATCAGAGCATACAAGTCATCACAATGTCTTTTAATTCCACCGTTAAAAGACAAAGTCTTATCCCGAATAATAAGAACTTTCATAAATCTTCAAATACTATTGTGCGTATTGGCAGCAATCCATTGTCTTCCAGCATCAAAGCAGAGCTTACCTGCAATATAGAGTAAAGGAAAAAGAATGCTATGACAATCATCTGACTGCGATGATTCTTAAAGATAAAAGGAAAATAACTAAGCCAAATACACTCTATAATTCTATAATAAGCAGATAATCTGATAGAGAAATAACCTATTTGCGAAAACAAAAGGTAAGTAACGATTGAAAGAAATGCCCCCCACAGAATGATCTGTTTCAACCTTTCCGTAGCTTCAATCTTATCAATACTATATATTATCAATCCAAAAAAGAACAAACGCCGCAATGTTCCGGAGGAGAACAGCACATTAGAGGAAGCATCCCCGTTTTCACCATAAGCCAGTATCCGGTCTCCCATAGCGCTATCCCCCAAATACATTGAAGCCATATCCATAAAAATATTGAATATTTGATTCATTGATAACAGTACGCATAAGAGACAAATGCCTACAATATGAATTTTCTTTAACTTTATGTTGAGAAGAGGATAAAAAGGTATAAAGCAAAAAGCTGTATAATGAATAAAAGAGGCCAATAAACATACCGTTATATATTTTATCTTTTTCCGCATATACGCATAATATACAGCCAGCAAAGTCAATGACATGGCAAGCCCCTGACGTATAGCATTCATCTCATAAGCTATATAATAAAAGCTGCAAAACAACATCATCGAAAGGTAAAACCCTTTCCTAAAGGCCAGCTTACGAAAGACAAACAGTTTCAGTCCGAACGAAAGAATAAAAATAATCGCCACAAAAACCTCATAGTTTCCGCCAATATATTTTACTGCTTTAATAAGCAAGGCGAATAAAGGTTCTATGGGGTCATCATACTCAAAAATTTCTTTATAGCCGGGATAGTCAGAGCCTACTTCATACCTAAAGGATGATATAAAGAAGATTACAGAGAAAAAAACGTATGCAAATAAACAAGAGTATTTCTCCTTGTTCCTAACATTGAAATTATCCAATAAAAAAGTCGCATACGCCAAGACGACCAAAGTATAATAATACATTAAACCTTGAACTTTACAAATCCTATAATTTTACCTCCGAAGGAGTACCAGTGTTTGATAAAGTTTCTTATCAAAAGCATTCCACAGAAAGCCCTCAACAGATAATACAGATACACAAATAAGGCTTTATAATTACGCCTCATTATCCAATCCTTTTTTTGTAATGCAGCAAATCCAAGGCTATATTTATAGACTTTAGAAATATCTGCATTGTTAGCCGGATGATAAACGGCTGTTCGGTCAACAAAAAAACCACATGTTCTATAGTTCTCAATAAAAGAGTACAGGTAATCCGTTTCTTCTCCTGACGAAAAGTAAGTTCCCACTCCCAAACGCTCATCAAACATCACCGTATTTTTTCGGACAAAAATATTATACGAAATACATGCCTTTAAAACATCCTTTTTATATAGATATGCCTTTTGTGAAATATGACAAACTCTTTTGGTTACAGTATCCTGGGTAGTAACTGCACAGAATCCTACTTCTTCCCTACTGCTAAAGGCTTCATTTACTTCCTGCAAAACATTTACCTCATAGTAGCAATCGTCATCGGGAAAACCTATGATTTCTCCTTTACACATGCGCAAGGCAATATTCCGGTTGTATGATAATCCTTTTACATCGCTACGTATATAATGAATAATGAAGTTTTTTTCAAAATTGCGAACTATATCTTCAAGTTCATGATGCTCGTTTTGATCTACAATATATAACTCAAAATCCTTAAATGTCTGTTTAGAGAGGGATACGCACAGACACCTAACCTCCTCTACCCTTCCTAAGGTCGCTGTAATCAAAGAAAATCTCATCTGATTCTATTTTTTACCAATGATACATCGTCGGGCGTTACCTAATATGTGTGTAAGTTTCGTGCCGATGATACGAGCTATAATGATTTTCATCTTTTCATCCCATGATTTCCATGAAGCGGCAAAATGATGTATCGAACGAGTATTGCAAGTGACATTCATCTTATTTGTCCGATAATCAATCGGACAAAAATATTCTTTCGGATAAATCCATATCTCATTCACACATTGTATATCATCTATATTCCTCAAGCCTTTTGCTACTAACAGCTCTGTAGTGTATTCTACCACTGTTTTCTGATTCAGATCATTACCTGCATATTGAAAATGCAGACCTGCATATAAATTCAACATATCTTCATTGAAACCAAGTCTCGGAATACATCCCAAACCAAGTCCTGGAGCTACTGCTAAAATAGAGGTACCACCCGGTTTCAGCTCATTTTCGCATCCCATAAATGCCCCACGCTCTATAATATCATTCATTGGTTTTATTACTTCTACATCCGTGTCAAAATACAATCCACCATAATAATATAAAATATAAAAACGTGCATAATCGCTCACAAAAGCATATTTTTTGGCTTCATAAGCCTCACGTGTATAAGGAATCATGTTCACGTTAAAATTATCCTCGTTCCACTCTCTTATTTCATAGTCTGGAAAATACCTCTTCCACGACTCAATACACTTCACGGCAAGCAATGGTAATGGATTTCTTCCAAACCAACAGTAATGTATTATTTTAGGAATCATATTATAAATATAAGGCTAAAGATTTATGTATAATTCTTTTCATATCAAAAAATAGAGAGCCATTGTTTCACTACTTGCTCTGCAGAAAAACGTTGTACTTTCTTTATGGCACTCTCGGCAAGCCTATTACGTGTTTCCGAATCAAGCATCATATTTCTTACTGCTTCCACATACAAATCCATTCTGTCATTCTTTACGGTTATGCCATTTACATTATTTTCTATAACCTCATGCAAGCTCGGATAACTGTCAAATGCAACGGGAACTACCCCGAACTGTTGTGCTTCCGTAATGGTCAGCCCCCAACTTTCCAATGCTGAGGTCATGAGAAAAACAGATGCTTTTTGATAATATGGAAGAGGATTTTTATTTCCTTCGAAATATATATTCTTTATATCATTTTCAGCCACATAACTTTTATAGTTATTCTCGTCACTTCCGCTCCCTACAATAACCAACTTCCAATCCGCCAACCTGTCATCACTCATAAGTTCTTTCCAACTCCTTAGGGCAAGAGAAATTCTCTTAGGGTTCTCTACAAGCCTCGAAACAATAAGTACTACTTTTTCTTTTTCATAGATTTTCTCAAAAGGAAAGAATATATCGAACGAGAGAGTATTGGGTATCACACTGAACTTATCCGTATCCTTTATATGTCCGAAAGCTGTAAAAGGTTGTATCAATTCAGACGACAATAGAACCACTTTGTCCGAATAGTCATAGGTATCTTTATATTTCAAAGGAAGCGCATATAAATGCTTTACTTTCAATATCGGATAAGCCGTCAACCTTAACATATTCGCCATAAGCCCCCGGCTTTTCCAACATTTAAGTACACTATTACTCCACGAAACATCTTCCCGCTCTACGCCAGGATAAAGGTGATGCGCAAATATTATCTTTATCTTCTTTCCGATTGCCTGCCTTATGCCTTTTGCTAATCCTAACTGCCCCTGAAGCAATACTACATCTATATCTTTCTTCACTATATAATCAATCAAAAGCGCCACATTCTTCCTGCTTCCAAGACATAGTCTTCCATCAAAAACAGTCTTCTTATAAAGGCTGTCTATTCCTTCATAATAAGCTAAATAACATCTACACAGACATCTCTTCCTAAACTCCCTGCACAACGTATCGGTAATTCTCTCAGTCCCTCCCAAAAAGGGACTGACATCAAATGTATTTACAAAAAGAATATTCATCAATCAAAAAAGCCAAGTCCAAACTTCTTATCCAACCTTAACAATCCACCCCTCCAAAAATCAGGCTTTATATGTAATCCATCTATCACACACCAGTTGTCCGAAAAGTTAATAGTATGCAAGCCATCAGGATAGTTGCTTCTCGGCTGAGGATATAAAACTGCCACTTCTGTTTCTTCATACCTGTCCAAAGATACAGAATCAACACACCAGATAACCGTACCTGCTCCATAATGTTCCAGACAATCCTGCGAAGGTCTATACAACTGACCGTTTACTCTAAAAAAATCACCTGCCATACGACTACCTCTAAGGCCCTTCTTCACACAGACTCCCTCCTTGGGATAGTAATTCCCCCAAATATTATCATCAGAACACCATAAATATAATTCTTCCTGATCACAGCCTTTTTTTCCACCGAACAACCAATATTTCCCGTTTTCATAAACGATGTTGGGATCGGATACCGGCATATCCAACAACGTTTTCACGTAGATGCACTCTTCCCTTACCTCATCATAGCAATACAGTTTCAGTTTATCCGATGCTATATTTTCAGGAAGTATGTAGACTTTATCGTTCCAACGAAGAATATACGGATATGACAGATGGCTTTTTATGGACAGTATTTTCTTTCTCCTTACTAATTGAAACGTTTTAGTACAAACAGTCAGTTTTACCAAAGTTGCCGCTCCCCCAAGAAATAGTGCTTCCTCTGCAAGAATTTCCAATGTGTCGTCCGTCTCTTTCAAAATAAAAGGATCAGCAAACATTCTATCACGATACTTATGCTTCAGCCAATGCACACTACATAAATCAAAATTTCCGAAGATGACATCCGTAGGCGTCGCTTTTATAAGACCTATGTTATAATCATAAATCTTATACCGTTGGGATAATTGTTTTATATTTATCACGATTACTTGAAGTTAAGAGAGTCAAATTATACATACTTGCTTATTTTCTCAAAATTATTCTTTTCAAAGCTTTTCTCTCTTCTAAATTAAATCCGAACATAAGACTGATACCACAAAAGCAAAGAACATTTATCAGTATCGGCAGGATACAATAATACGCAGTATATTCGTAGGAATTATAAATAATATTTATCAAATATGAACAAAAACACATGCAGAAGAAAGTATAAAAAAACGGCACAAAAACCTTTTTTACATAAAGTTCTAAATCAAAACGCCCTATCCTTTTCGCTATATAAAGAATAATGAAAAAATTTATAAATTCAACTATCGCCATTATAATAAATACACTATATAGTGGTAAAGATGTATATTTCAGAACAATATAAGATAAAGGGAGTGCAGCACCTAATACAATAAATTCCGTTATCTGGTAAACTTTCAACTTGCCAATAATCATATAAAATATATCTATCGGTTCGTGAAAAGAGCGAATGGCAAGATAGATTAATATAGTCCGTACAAAAGCAATCGTATGCTCAGGAACGGTAGTCAGCCAAATAGATAGAATATCTTCTATGTAAAAATATACAGGAAAAGCTATAGACAAATAAAAGAAAACAACCACTCGAGCTCCGACAAATAACATTTTGAAAAAGCTATTGAATTCACCCTTTACATAGAGTTGTGTAGCCTGCGGCTGAATTGCCAACATCACGTTGTATAACAACGTGGTTATTGCATTCTTTATTTGATATGCGATAGTTCGGGCAGCATTCACCACAACTCCACCGAAAAGGTTCAGTACAATATTAAGTCCCTCGTTAACATATGAATAGGCAAAACTTCCTGCAAAATTCCATCCGGCAAAACTTCCCATTTCTTTGAACAGACTCTTATTCCAATAAAATTTATATTTGCACTCTTCGAAATTTACTTTACAATAGATAGAGCACAACAGCCTCATCAGTAAAGACACTGCCAATATCAGCATTGAGTATAACTGTAACTTATCCATTGCAAAGAAAGGAAGAATAAGAATGGCTCCCAACCTCAGAAAGGCATTCAATATAGATATAAAGGCATAGAACGACATACGTTCATGAGCTATTATCACAGCATCAAAAGGTATAGTCATGATTGAAACCATAGATGCCAATATCGAGAGGTGAAAAACCCAATGGGCGGATACCATGCGGGCGGAATCTATCACAAGTTTATTATTCAGGAACCATAACCCGATACCCTCTGCTATTATACAAAAAACTAAACTTATAATGACATTGATGAGTATGCTCATATTAAAGACTTTCTGTAGAGCCCCTATATTGTCATTACCCATTTCGTAATTAAGAAACCTTTGGGTAGCAGTAGCAAACAAGCCACGCAAAGAAGAAAATATGGCAACAACCCCTCCTACCAATCCATAAATACCAAAATCTGTAACGCCTAACTCCTTCAATAAAACCCGAGAACTATAGAATGATATTAACATCAATACCAACATTCTAAAGCATAGAAAGATTGTATTTACAGCTATTTTCTTTGTCTTATCCATATAAAACAATGCTTATAACCTTTATATTATTGAGGAAATTGCATTTATATATTATTTATGAAACATTACAAGTTACCCGTTTATTTTTAACTCTTGACAGTTTGAGAAGATCCAAACACATTAAAAATAATGTAAAGTTCAAGATGTAATAATTAGGAAATTCTTTAATGATACCTCATACATCATTGCCACCTCACTTGTCATCTGCTTTTCCATGTTACGATCTTCACATGGTTTGATACTACTAATAATTTACTTATTATCAATTAATGAGCACTAAAAGATGGAGATTTCTGAAATTGGATTTTCCCTTTATCTTGATGAAAAAATCTTAGAATTTCTTCCCGAACGCAATATTCATAAACGTCATAAAAAGTATCTTGGTATCAAAACCCCAGGAGCGATGCTCCAAATAGAATAAATCATAACGCAGACGACGGATCATTTTCTCCAAAGTATCGGTATAGCCATTGTAAAGTGTAGCATACGAAGTGACTCCCGGACGAATCTGGAATAAATAACGATAACGGGGATCCACCTCCATAATCTGGTCTATAAAGAACTTACGTTCGGGACGGGGTCCGATAAAGGCCATATCACCACAGAATACATTCCAAAGCTGGGGAAGTTCGTCCAGATGATGGTCGCGAAGAAACCTGCCGACTTTCGTCATGCGGGGATCTTTTGCACCGGCGTAGAGAGCAGGGCCATACTTCTCTGCGTCCAGCTTCATGCTGCGAAACTTATAGATATTAAAAGGACGGCCGAACCTACCGATACGCTCCTGCTTGAAAATAGCAGGACCTCCATCTTCACTTTTCACGGCAATATAACAAATCAAAAATAAAGGAGAAAAAACAATAAGTGCACCAAGGGCAAGAAAACAATCACCTATACGTTTCACATTGCGCTCGAAAGCATTCATTCCGTCAGGAATAAAATGATCATCTTTCTCAATCGGTTCCATAAAATAAAAAGTCTTAGTTTAGATAGTTGAATAGTTTAGGTTGGTGAATGAAGTTATTCTATCACTTCATAAGGGTATTGATTTTCTTCAAAACTCTTTAGCTCTTCTATTATATCCACTTGCTCCAAAGTTAATTCTGCCTTATCCCAAGTGGCAATAATGCTATGAGCTTGCCTTGACAGTTCTTCATCATAAACTTCGCTATAACAATAGACAAGAAGTTGAACTTTGAGCAAAGATGCAGACAGTTTAGGAAGAACTTCCCAACTACGGTCCAATACTCGCTGAATGTATTGCTGCTTATGACCATTATCGTAAATAGTAGCGGCAAAAGCTGCTAAAAGGCCAAGACAAAGCTCCGCTTCGGACTCAACAGTCTTGCCGCGAGTGCCATACAGTTCCAATGCCTGCTCGTAAACTTCACGGTTCAAACGTGTAAATTCGTCTACATAGATAGGACTCCCGTCAAGCCCGTAAGTGAGAAGACGATGGGCTAAGGAAAATAATGAATCCATTAATTTGTGAATTATGATTTGTGAATTATAATGCTTTAAAAAAAGGTTACTCTTTTATGGGTTCTACCAAAGAAGGCGGAATAAAGGTAGTAGCTACAGCCATGACACCCTCTATATTAACCACCACACGACGGTCGTGGCGGATTCGGACAAACTCACCGATTACCCCCTCAAAAACGCCACCGGTAATACGTACTTTCTGTCCCTTGACCAAATGCAATTCGGCCGGCTCTACATAAAGAACCGCTTCGTCACAATTGCCTGCCACCAAAATAAAGCTACGCATTTGCGATTCGGGAATTACAACCGGACGACAATGCTCACGATTCATAATAAAACGTATAGGCATGGACGATTCAAGTCTGTCTTTCAAAGTATCTATACGTTTACGGGTAGAGTAAACAAAAACAAGATTGTGAATAGCCGGAAGCAGTTTACGGACGCGCTTCCCCGATTTCATGATATACTCATAACGCATCGGGATGAAATTCTCAATATTCTCGGCATCCAGAATTGCTTTTAACGCTAATTCACGGCTATAAGAAACACGAATCGCAAACCAACAATTACCTCCTTCATTTTCAGCCGGTAATTGCATATCGGGGTTACATTGTAACTCGGATGATTTATTTACTGATAAACGGGACATTAATCTGTGATAATGCAAGATTTGGAATAACATGAAGCCTTGTGAAAAGGGTGTTCTTTAGGGACACCGGAGTAGCGTAATACTTACCGATCAAGTCATGTAATGCAGTTATTTCCAATAGTTTAGTTAGCATTCATATTGTTTTAGAACTTCCTACCATCACGGAAAAAGAAGTAGAAAAACAGTTATGTTAGTTTTTAGCTTATAAAAAGCTGAGAACTAATAATCTAAAAAGAGAAAGTATCTTTTAGACGTTCGTTTAAAAGACACTCTTTTTCATGAGAAGTTCAATAGACGTATTTATATAAATAATAAAGTAATAATGAGGTCTTTTGAAGCGTGGATAATAAATTGATTTAAAGTAATTTGTCTAAAAAATAGTTTCTGCGTGGAAATATTCTTATTAAACATTTTGCCCGTTAAAAAAATAGGTTGTATATTTACGCACAATAAACGAACGTTTAAAAAACATTTTCCCTTTTTTGGTATAGTATATTAACGACTATCACATTACCTCTTCATACACCTCTACCAAAGGAAATACATAGCTTGATTTGTTTGTGTATATCACCGATAAAAATGATTTTCAGAATTAATTGTTTTTTCATCATTAATCATCATAAAGCATAAAACTAAGAAAATGATGAAAAAAGTCATAACGGAAAAAAGAAGTTTCGAAAAGATGTTTCCGCTACCCGCCCGGGACATGCCAACAATAAACAAACGCACAATTATGGCAAACCTATATCCACCTTATTGCAAATAAGAATTATAAATTCCAAAGAAATCAATGCTATTTCGCAGTTATCCGGCTATAAAAAATTAAATGGTTGCACATAGTTAAAGAATACACACCACATGCTGTAGTGAAATCGTAGCCAAAAGGAAACATCCTATTACGGCATTTGCCAAAGAGAAGAAAAAGACAGAAGTTTAATATCTGGAAATTAAAAGAACATATCAAAAAAAAGAAGTTAACACCATTGGCTACATGATGTTAACTTCATTACAGTAATAATATCAACTCTTACACGTAAGTCTCAAGCAGTTTCACCCGTTGACCTTCTGGTACGATTGTTACTTCCTGAACAGCGGCAGGCAAAAGAACCGTTTCGCCGGCACGCAAGGTAATCTCATTCTGATTGTCATCCGTCAGACGGCAAGAACCTTCCACACAGATAAAAATAACAAATGAATCCAGTTCCGAATAATCACAAGTAATCTCTTCCGTCATGTCATATACAGAAGTAGTGAAGTAAGGACTCGCTACCATCTCAACAGGTTCATTCTGTATACGTTCGTATTCGGTACGGAAATCGTCTTGCACATCGGAAAAGTTAATGGCATCCATTGCCTGACTGGTATGCAATTCGCGGGATTTACCGTCCTTATCCTTACGATTGTAATCGAAAATACGATAAGTTATGTCAGAAGTCTGTTGAATTTCCGCAACGAATGCTCCGGCGCCAATGCCATGTACACGGCCAGCAGGGACGTAAAACACATCTCCCGGCTCTATGGCGCAAGTTTGAAGCACTTCGGCAAATGTTCCGTTGTGCACCCGGTCTTTATATTCCTTCGGAGTTATCTCCTCGGCAAAGCCGGAAATCAATTTTGCACCTTTATCGGCAGCAATGACATACCACATCTCATTTTTACCGAAACTGTTATGGCGTTTCTTTGCAAGTTCGTCACCCGGATGCACCTGAATGGACAAATCCAGCTTTGCATCAATAAACTTTATCAGTAGCGGGAATTTATTTCCAAACCGTGCATAGTTCGCTTCGCCCACCAACTCTTCTTTATATTTACGAACCATTTCGGGTAAAGTATACCCTTTGTCCGCACCATTGGCAACTACAGATTCACTACCTTCTACTGCTGAAACTTCCCAACTCTCACCTACATTCGGCAGAGTTTCATTCAAGTGTTTGAATGGGATAATCTTGTCGCCACCCCAAAGTGTCTGTTTCAGGATGGGCTCAAATTTTAGAGGATACATTTGTTGTTTTTAATTAGTACAATTCAATACTGTTACAATACTTTTTAGATTAACGCGACAAACATACAAAAAATATCAATTTGTATTCTAATTGTCAAACGCTAAACTTTCATAAAATGTTCCCCATATTTCCTCTCAATTACTTGGGGGAACAAAAGAATTTCTCTTTATTTGCAAGAAAATTTAAATAATACCATGAATATGACAGACACTACTCCGACAGAAAGTAACTTGTCCGGTTTGGACAGAAAAGACTTTCAAAAGAATATAAACAGCAGGAAAACAGATTTATATATCCTCAAAAATGCTCAGGGGATGGAAGTGGCGGTAACCAACTACGGTTGTGCAATTCTTTCGATTATGGTGCCCGACAAAAACGGAAAATTTGCCAATGTCATTTTAGGACATGACAGCATAGAACACGTAATAAACAGTCCCGAACCTTTCTTGAGCACCACGATAGGCCGTTATGGAAACCGAATTGCCAATGGGAAATTCACTTTATATGGCGAGGAACACCTATTGACTGTCAACAACGGTCCCAATTCACTACACGGCGGACCAACCGGTTTCCATGCCCGCGTATGGGATGCGGTTCAGCCCAATGAATCGACCGTCATTTTCAATTATACGTCTGCCGACGGTGAAGAGGGCTTCCCCGGTACTTTAGAAGTAGAAATGACATATCGTCTGGAAGATGAAGCAAATGCCTTGGTTATAGAATATCGGGTCACAACCGATAAAGCTACAGTTGTAAATTTAACCAATCACGGTTTCTTTAATCTCGCTGGTATTTCCAACCCCTCACCTACTGTTCTGAATAATATCCTTACCATCAACGCCGATTTCTATGTACCTATTGATGAGGTATCTATTCCTACGGGAGAAATCCTAAAAGTAGAAAATACACCTATGGATTTCCGTACTCCCCATGCCATCGGCGAGCGTATTGACGATAAATTCCAGCAACTGGTAAACGGAACCGGATATGACCATTGCTATGTATTGAATAAAGCGGAAAGCGGTGAACTGAGCCTTGCCGCCACTTGTACAGAACCCGTAAGCGGGCGCACAATGGAAGTATATACTACAGAAAACGGCCTGCAACTTTATACGGGAAACTGGCTGGGAGGATTCACCGGTGCTCACGGGGCAACATTTCCCGCAAGAAGCGCTGTATGTTTTGAAGCACAATGCTTCCCCGATACTCCCAATAAGGCACATTTCCCATCGGCAGTATTGCTCCCCGGAGATGAATATCAGCAGATAACCATCTATAAGTTCGGTGTACAAGAATAAAAGAAATAACTAACCTGATTATAAACTTAATAAACAATTATTAACCATGACACAACAAAAACAGAATGGGAAACTCATCGCAATCATAACGATGATTTTCCTTTTTGGTATGATCTCATTTGTTACCAACCTGGCTGCTCCTATGGGAATTGTACTCAAAAATCAGTTTTCCGTATCCAATGCCTTAGGAATGTTGGGCAATTTCGGCAACTTCATTGCTTATGCAGTAATGGGAATACCAAGTGGTATTCTATTGCAGAAAGTAGGATATAAAAAAACAGCGCTTATCGCAGTAGCTATCGGCTTTATAGGAGTAGGTATCCAGTTCTTATCCGGACATTCCAACCCTGAAATAGCATTTGCCATATATCTGTTCGGTGCATTTATCGCAGGATTCTCTATGTGCTTGCTGAATACGGTCGTAAATCCGATGCTGAACAAGTTGGGCGGTGAAGGGAACAAAGGTAACCAGTTAATCCAGATCGGCGGTTCTTTCAACTCCGTAATGGCAACTATTACTCCGATGTTCGTAGGTATCCTCATTGCAGGCTCTATTGAAAAGGCTACCATCTCTCAGATATTCCCTGTAATGTACACAGCGATGGCCGTATTTGCACTTGCATTCCTCGTACTGTTGTTCGTTCCTATACCGGAGCCTAATGCTGCTACAGCAACGGAACCGATCGGCAAACTGATGTCCGGCGCTTTAAAATTCCGCCATTTCATCTTGGGAGCTATTGCAATCTTTGTATATGTAGGTATTGAGGTTGGCGTACCGGGTACACTAAACCTATTCCTGACTGACCCTGTGGAAAAAGGCGGTGCCGGTATTGCATCCACCATTTCCGGATTTGTAGTAGGTACTTATTGGTTCCTCATGCTGATAGGCCGTCTGGCAGGTGCATCATTAGGTGCTAAAGTATCCAGCAAGACAATGCTTACATTCACTTCAGCTTTGGGTCTGTTGCTGGTATTCCTCGCTATTTTCTCCTCTACCAATTCTTTCGTAAATCTGCCTGTGCTTCAGCAGAGTGCCACTGGCGGCTTATCTTTCGGACTTGCAGAAGTACCCATCAATGCTATGTATCTCGTATTAGTTGGTCTGTGTACCTCTATTATGTGGGGTGGTATCTTCAATCTGGCAGTAGAAGGTTTGGGTAAATATTTGGCAGCCGCTTCCGGTTTGTTCATGGTTTTAGTATGTGGCGGTGGTATTCTTCCCGTTATTCAAGGAGTTGTTGCAGACATGGCAGGTTTCATGGCAAGCTACTGGGTGATCATTGCAGCTCTTGCATATCTGTTGTTCTATGGACTGATTGGTTGCAAAAACGTAAATAAAGACATTAAAGTCGATTGACAGACAGAACTAACAATATAGGTAATAGATTTATTCACCTTAAAAAAATAATATCATGGATATAGAATACGTAAGAAGCCGTTTCATCAAGCATTTTGACGGAACAACAGGAGCTGTTTATGCTTCCCCGGGACGAATCAACCTTATCGGCGAACATACTGACTACAACGGTGGTTTTGTATTCCCCGGAGCAATCGATAAAGGCATGATTGCAGAAGTAAAACCGAATGGAACAAACACAGTCAAAGCTTATTCCATTGATTTGAAAGATTATGTAGAATTCGGTCTTAATGAAGAAGACGCTCCCCGCGCCAGCTGGGCAAGATATATTTTCGGCGTATGCCGCGAAATGATTAAACGCGGTGTAGAAGTAAAAGGATTCAATACGGCTTTTGCAGGCGATGTGCCTCTGGGTGCAGGAATGTCCTCTTCCGCAGCCTTGGAAAGCACTTATGCTTATGCGTTGAACGATTTGTTTGGTGACAATAAAATCGACAAATTCGAATTGGCCAAAGTTGGCCAGGCTACGGAACACAACTATTGTGGCGTCAACTGCGGTATCATGGACCAATTTGCTTCCGTATTTGGCAAGAAAGGTAGTCTCATCCGTTTGGATTGCCGTTCATTGGAATACCAGTACTTCCCGTTCGAGCCGAAAGGCTACCGTCTGGTACTGGTAGATTCTGTGGTAAAACACGAACTTGCTTCGTCGGCATACAATAAACGTCGCCAAAGTTGCGAGGCTGCTGTTGCCGCTATCCAGAAGAAACATCCGCATGTAGAATTCCTGCGCGACTGCAACATGGAAATGCTTGAAGAAGCCAAAGCCGAAATCAGTGCAGAAGACTTTATGCGTGCAGAATATGTGATTGAAGAAATCCAACGCGTACTCGATGTTTGCGATGCTTTGGAGAAAGGCGATTACGAAACGGTAGGCCAAAAGATGTACGAAACACACCAGGGCATGAGCAAACTGTATGAAGTAAGCTGCGAAGAACTCGACTTCCTGAACGACCTTGCTTTTGACTGCGGTGTAACTGGCTCTCGCGTAATGGGTGGCGGATTCGGCGGTTGTACAATCAACCTCGTAAAAGAGGAATTATATAACACATTCATAGAAAAAGCCAAAGAGGAATTTAAGAAGAAATTCAACAGAAGTCCAAAAATTTACGATGTCGTAATCAGCGATGGTGCACGAAGACTAGAATAAGTAAACACATGATAAAAACAATAGGGTGATAAAGTGGTTCTTCACAATATCACCCTATTGTTTGTTACTTTTAATCGGCCTATCACTTTTTTCCTAATAAATACCTTCTGTCGTCATTTGTATACGCTTCATCGTTCCATCTTCATTGTAATACAAACGCTCTATACAGACCGAACGGCGAAAACTTCCTCCTGTAGGATTAATGCCACCATTATGATAGATAAAATACCAATTACCCTTAAACTCTATAATAGCCTGATGATTCGTATTGCTATTTCCAGCCAATTCATTTAAAATCCCTTTGTATTCCCAAGGACCCGTTATACTGCGACTCATGGCATAACATATCTTCTCCGGAAATTCGGAAGCATAAGAAAGGTAATACCAATCGCCTCTTTTATGAATCCAGGGAGCTTCTGTGAAGCAAGGCAAATCAACCGGAATAATCGGCCCGTCCAATTCTATCATATTCTTCTTCAGTTTGGCGAAATAGCATTGACTGTTGCCCCAATAAAGATATGCCTGCCCATCATCGTCAATAAAAACAGTGGGATCTATATCATCCCAATAACTTTTGCTGCGGTCTGCTGTCATATCGTTGGTAATGAGGGCGGAACCACGGGCATCTACAAATGGACCTGTCGGTGAATCGGATACGGCTACACCGATGGACTTACCGGGAATCGTCTCATGCTCCACCGTTACGTACCAATAGAATTTGCCTTCATGTTCTATTACCTGACTTGCCCAAGCCTCGCCTTTTGCCCAAGAAAAGTCCTTAGCCTTTAGAGGGACGGCATGTTCTGTCCACATTTTCAAATCGGAAGAGGAAAAGACACACCATTCTTTTAAGTCATAATGCTCTTTCGGTGGAGGACACTCATCATGACCACCATAAATATACATTTTTCCATCATGTACCATCGCTGCCGGATCTGCAATAAACTTATGCTTTACTATCGGATTTCCCACAGCAACAAAAGTAGTGTCACTTTGTGCCAGCAGCCCTTGCGGAACTGCCAGCATCAAAGAACTAACCCCCAAAATAAATATATTTTTCATCATGATATTCCCTTTGAGTTTAAGACATCAATACTTCAAAATATATACTGCGAAAGTAACAGGCTCCAAATCTACGTTCAAGGTATGCCCATTCACATCCAAAGATGTTTCTTGCGGAATAATTGCCAATGGATTTTCAATAGTATTATCCTTATCCATGCCAGTGGAAGAGAGTTTGATACAACGTGCTCCCGACAGAACTTCTTTCTTTTTCAATCCGTTAAAAATCAAAGACAAAGACTGCTTTTTGCCTGAGGTATTGACCACTTTCACAATGATCTCATTCTTATTTTTGTCACATACGGCACTCGCAAATAACCCGTTCTGCCCCTCGGCACCCGTTACAGGCTTTTTATTCATAGTCAGAGAAAGAACGTTCGTTCCCTTATGCGTTGCGAAAAGCTGCTGCACATAATAGCTCACTGTACACACTGAATTCAAGTTATCAAACCATATCATGTCCGGACGCCACTGCCAACCTTCTACATGAGCAAATAACGGTGCATAGGTAGCCATATGCACAATATCCGCATTCCGCTCCAGTCCGGTCATAAAGGCTGCCTCGAGTAGTGAAGCATGGAAATGGTTCCACTTCTTTCCTTTGCCATGACAGGCATATTCTCCGGCAAAAACTTTCGGGCCTTTACGGTCGTAATTGTCATAACGCGCTCCCTGGCTTAGGAACCATGCTTCGGGACGATAGAAATGTTCGTCCACCAAATCGGCTTTCAGACTTTTCATTTCCGGCCAGAGATAATCAAACTGCTCACCTTCCGAATCAGGACCGGAACTACCCACAATCTTTATGTCGGGGTATTTCTTGCGAATGGCTTTGACAAAGGGTTCCAGATGTTCTGGATATTCCTTTCCCCACTGCTCGTTACCTATACCTATAAGTTTCAAATTGAATGGTGCAGGATGTCCCATATCGGCACGTATCTTTCCCCAGGGAGTATCAACTGCACCATTTGCAAATTCTATCAGATCGAGCGCATCCTGAATATAACTCTCCAGGTCACAAAGAGGCACATGCGCATCCATATTTGGGTTTTGAAACTGACAAGCCAAACCGCAACTCAATACCGGCAACGGTTCCGCACCGATTTCTTCGGAAAGCTGGAAGAACTCATAAAATCCCAAACCATAACTTTGGTAATAATCGGGAAAGAACCGATGCGGGAAAGTATATTGCCAACGATTTTCATTCAGCGGACGGTTCTCTACCATACCTACCGACTTTTTCCAGTCGTAGCGTGATGCGATATCAGTACCTTCTACAATACATCCGCCGGGAAAACGGAATACACCCGGCTTTATATCTGCCAGTGCCTGCACCAAATCTTTACGAAGCCCGTTTTCATGTCCTTGCCAGGTATCTACCGGGAAAAGGGAAATATGTTCCAAATCCACCGTTTGCCGGGAAGCAAGGAAAATACGAAGAATAGCTTTCGGATTGGTCACTTCCGGCTTTAGTATCACCTGATATTTTTTCCATTCCTTTGAATCGACCGTTACATCGGCAGCTACAAAAGCCTGCTGTTCGTTCATAGATTTCGTATCGGCCAGCTCCACACGGATTTTAGCGGGTGTTTCCCCTTCTGCCACACGTGCCCATACAGAGAAACGATACTCTGCGCCTTTTTTTATTCCGATACCGAAAAAGCCTTCATTGTCTAATCCGGTCTGTTTATGCGGATGTCCGGCATACGCCAAACGCACATAATGCGGGTTTCTTTCAAAAGGACCGTCATCTTTCAAAGATACCTTACCGAATGTCTTCCACCCCATAAAATGTTGCGGAAATTCAAATGAACGGTTCTTCACAAGTTCGGCATACAGACCGCCGTCGGCAGCATAATTGATATCTTCGAAAAACAGACCATACATAGTAGGCTGAATTTCCGCTCCCGGTTTCCCGGCTTGTATCACCAATTCATTTGTTTGTGCTTGCAGTGCCGAACCTGCCGCAAGAGCCAGCACCGCCAATAAACCTTTGTATTTTTTCATGGTATAAAATGTATATATGATTACTTAATTCGCTTTCCCCATATAGACCTGCCACAACTGTCCAGTCCTGTGAAAAGAACAGTTTCCTTTTCGTTTTCCCAATCGTGTCCGGCAAATATAATCAGATTATTTATAATTTCACCTTCCAGGGTCAGGGACAATAATTGCTTTGCTTCCAAAAGTTCCCAGGTACCTTTATTCTCACCTAAATTTCCGTTCTTCTCCAAGGACAGCAAATGAGACACGTTCCACTCCTCTTCTTTGAGCTGTCCCTCCCCCCATAGGATCTGGCCTGCCTGCAAACGGCGTTCATACGCAGGTTCCTGTATGCGTATAACTTCCCACTCTCCTGCCATATCTTCTGCCGAGAATTTACGGGAAACACAGCCTGTATAACGTTCGGGCGACACCACCGGCCATCCGTCGGGCGTAAAAAAGACCTGTCTCAGATGAAGATCCATCATTTGGTTATGGGGTGACAGGCGTCCCTGATGTGCCATAAAGTATTGCCCTTCATCCAAGGTGAATACACTGCAGTGTGCAGTCCCTGCCCAACCCGGATGATTATGAAAACGGTATGGAGCTGTCAGAATAGGAAAATTATTAGTAGTGTCTTTCAGTTCCACGCCGGAGAAATCAACAAACGGGCCTTCCGCTTTGTCCGAACGCCCTACCCGTACGTTATAGGTGGTCATCAGCGGATCGTATGAAACAAACAAATAATACTGTTTCAGATCAGGATTGTAAATAATCTCGGGAGCTTCCAGATTATCTTTCTGATAATTGGCGCGGCGTGCGGTGAGATGCCCCTGATCTCCCTCCTCGGCGGGAAGTCCGGTTTCCGGATCCAACTCTACGCAGTACAATCCTCCAAAGAATGATCCATAATGCATCCACCACTTTCCGGTGACAGGATCGGCCATGACGCTCGGATCAATTGCATTCATTACCGAAGCCTCATTGGTCTTGACAACACAACCTCGTTGTGTCCAAGGGCCTTCGGGTGATGCAGCCTCTGCCATACCTATATACGATGTCTTGCGGCCAAAAGCCGATACGCAATAGTAGAGTCTGTATTTATCACCAAAAGGGATTATATAAGGAGCCCAGATGTTCGTTGCTCCCTCACCTCCGGCATGCGAACGTACCCACTCTACAGCTTCCTGCGGTATTTCCGGAAAAGCCCAGCCAACAAACTCCCATTTGACAAGGTCCTTGGAACGGCGCACTTGTATGTATCCCAACGGAACATTTTTTTCTTCGGCTTCTTGACGGTTCTCACCTAAAATGGCATCGGTAGAGTACATATAATAATAATCACCCAATTTACGACAAGACGGATCATGCACATTGTAAGTTCCCCACAAGCGGTAGTTGTCCATAGAGGACAAAAAAGAGTAGTCATCCTGCCAGGGATTAGGCGAAGCTATGGGAGTAAAAACCGGAGAATTACAATTAGCAAACAGAATTCCCATAGACGTGACGACCACACATAACATTTTTCTCATAATATCAGCAAATTAAAAATACAATGCAAATGTACGCCATACCCAAAACAGTAGAGGTGGATATATGACCTTTTAAGGTGGACAATCTTCCAACTTCACAAAAAAGACCGCAGACTTTTTATATCATCACAAGTAATACATTAACTTTGCTTGTGCTAATACCAAATGATGAAACAATGCATAAGTTTTTTCGTATTATTATATTATATATCGCTTTGGCAAGCTCCGCTATTTTGTGGGCTCAGGAGTCTTTTACCAACCGGTATAACACAATCTACATAACCATGAATGAGGGGCTTCCCAATAATTTTGTTGATGATATCTACAAAGACCGGCAAGGCTTCCTTTGGATTTCCATGTCGGGAGGTGGACTATCCCGATACGACGGCTATGAATTCGTCAACTTCACTCCGGCTACCCCACATTGCCGGCTCAAGAGCAACTTCATACGCAAAGTCTACGAAGACAACTTTCAGCGGCTTTGGGTTGTATCAGAAGGGGGCACTGATATTATCGACCTAACAACCATGCAGTCCGTATTGCCTCATGATCCCCGAAAGAAACTGGAGACACTCATTAAGCAACCGGCATTCATGGTTACACAAGATGCCAATGGATGTATTTGGCTGTATTGCAGCAATAGCCTGCACCGTATTGCTTTCCGCACTAATGGAGATATAGAAAGTATTCATTCACTAGAGATTCCTAATCCTTACCGATACGATATCATCTTTAAGGACGTGGAAAATGAGGGAAAAGTATGGATAGGTATCAATGGCGCACTATACAAAATAGGTATCACTGCACAAAGCAAACTAGAGGCAACCTTAATCGACGATTGCCTGAGTTTTGCACCGGATCTATATTTTACAGACTTCATAGCCAAAGAAAATGAAGTATGGATCGCCACCGACAAAGGTTTGTACCGATATAATAAAAACGAAGGTATAGTGAAACAATATATGCATACCCCTGACAATCCTCATTCCCTCTCACAAAATTTCCTGACCTGTCTCGCCATAACCAACGACAAACAATTACTGGTTGCCAGCCTGAAAGGCATCAACATATACAATCCCATAAAGGACAATTTTGAACGCATAAGTGACCAGGCATCCAACACAGGCAGCAAGCTACTGAACAGCAATTTTATCAACTGCATCATCGTAGAAGGGCAGCATATCTGGGTAGGAACCGAAAGTGGTGGTATCAATAAAATGACCGCCAAGCGTCTGTCCATACAAAATTATCAGCATGATAACAAGAATCTCCAAACAATCTCTCACAATCCGGTGAACGCCGTTTACGAAGATAATAGCGGAAACTTATGGGTAGGCACCGTAGAAGGGGGGCTGAATAAAAAGGCGGTAGGAAGCGACAGCTTCATCCATTATACATACGAAAGCGGCACTCTTACCCACAACTCTGTTAGCGCCATCACCGCCGACGGGCAAGGAAGATTGTGGATTGGTACATGGGGCGGCGGCATCAACCTTATCAACCCACAAAACCCACAGCATAGAATAGAAGCAATCACAGCCCGGAATAAAGACAACTACCCCATAGACTTTATCGGAGCTCTGGCCTACGACTCCATAAACAACGGTATGTGGATCGGAGCAAACCAGGGATTATTCTTCTATGACCTAGCGCATAAACAGCTTTGTTCACCATTTGCCAAGCGTGCCGCCGAAGACATACGAGGTTGCATCGGCTCTATCATAGACAAAGACGGGCAATTATGGATGGGATGTCTGGACGGCGTTTATATCATCGACCTGCACTCCCGCTCCGTCTCATTGCCTGAGGGAACATTCCGTTACCGTCATCTGAAGTACAAACTGGATGATCCGTCTTCCGGACTGATAGAAAAGATATGTTGCTTTTACGAAACTCAGGACGGCACACTGTGGTTGGGCAGCAACGGTTATGGCATTTATAAACGTATGCAGAACGAAGATGGAAAAGAACAGTTTGTCTGTTACAACTCCCTTCATGGCCTGCCAGACAACAGTATCCGCAGTATCCTGGAAGATGATAAAGGATGTATCTGGATAGCAACCAACAATGGGCTGTCGCGCTTTCAACCCACAGAAAACCACTTTATCAACTACAACCGACAAGACGGTCTTGCCGATACCCAGTTTTACTGGAATGCTGCTCACCGTTCACAATACAGCAAGCTTTATCTCGGCACCGTATCCGGGCTGGTTGCCATAGATTGCAACCTACCTTCCCTTACAACCCAGTCTTCCAAAGTACGGTTCACCCATTTGAAAGTAGGAAACGAGGAAATATTCCCCGGCAACGAATACTTGCCGCTTGATATTGCCGTCAGTAAGGCTATCCGCATCCACGAACGTGAAAAATCTTTTTCACTGGAATTTTCCGCACTCAACTACGAGTCCGACAATACCGCCACTTACAGTTATCGCCTACTGGGTTTTGACAACCGTTGGATACACGTGCCTGCCAGCCGGCGTTTTGCTACTTACACCAATCTGTCTCCGGGAAACTATACGCTGCAAGTGAAGTACACGCCCTACACCCCAACCGAAGAGGATAATATAACGGAACTGCAAATAACAATCCAGCCCTATTTTTACAAGACAACCTGGTTTATACTGCTTGTAATAATCCTTGCCACATTCGCTACATGGCAATTCTACCAATGGCGCATACGAAGCCTGAAAGAGCAAAAAGCAAGATTACACCAAAAGGTGGAACAACGCACCCATGAACTGAAAAAGCAAAAACAACTACTGGAAGAACAGACCGAAGAGTTGTCCCGTCAGAACCGGATGTTGAAGCAACAAAACGAAAAAATTACCCGGCAGAAAGCGCAGCTTACTAAAATGACACGTAAGATACAAGAGCTGACCTTGGATAAGATAGCATTCTTCACCAATATCACACACGAATTCCGCACCCCAATCACACTGATCATAGGACCGATAGAGCGTGCATTAAAGTTAAGCTACAACCCTCAAGTCATCGAACAGCTACATTTCGTGGAACGCAATTCTAAATACCTGTTATCGCTTGTCAACCAGCTTATGGATTTCCGTAAGGTGGAGTCGGGCAAACTGGAAATCGTAAAATCCCGGAATAATTTTCTGAAATTTGCCAATGAACTGATCATACCTTTTGAAGTCTTTGCCAAAGAAAGAGACATCACAGTGAAACGTTATTTCCGGATGCCTTCACCGGAAATCTCTTACGATGAAGAAGCGATGCACAAAGTGCTGACGAACCTGCTGAGCAATGCCATTAAATTTACGCCAAACGGCGGAAGTGTGTCTTTGTTCATAGCCCTGCTACCTCCTGCCGATAACCACAAATCCATGCTTTACATCTGTGTCAGCGACACAGGTAGCGGTATTCCTGATGATGACACAATCAAAATATTCAACCGTTTCTACCAGTCGCAAGGACAAACCAAATATCCTATGTACGGACAGGCCGGAAGCGGCATCGGACTTTACTTGTGTAAACGCATCGTACAGATGCATGGGGGTGAAATCCATGCGCAAAACAACCATACGACAGGCTGCTCGCTACGCATCCTCCTGCCAACAACACCGGAAAGCAATACGGTGGAAACACTGGTCGAAAGTGCCCCGCAACTTATGACTTCCGATGCGCTACCCCCATCCAATACTTTCGGAAAAGGTTTATCAATCCTGGTGGTTGAGGACAACGCGGATATGCGTGGATATATCCGTTCCATCCTACGGGATAAATACAATGTGTTCGAAGCTGCCCATGGAGCAGAGGCCTTGAATATATTAAACTCACATTCGGTAGACTTTATCATCAGCGACCTGATGATGCCCGTAATGGACGGCATTGAACTGTCCCGCCGGGTAAAAGAGTATTTCGCTATCTCCCATATCCCTTTCCTTATGCTGACAGCCAAGACATCGCAGGAATCACGCCTGGAAAGCTACCGCATAGGAGTTGACGAATATTTACTGAAACCTTTTGACGAGATATTACTGCTTACCCGCATCGAGAATATCCTTGAGAACCGTAAACGTTATCAAAAGAAGTTTGCCATAGCCATGGATGTGGATGCCTTGAATATGGAAGAGGAATCGGGCGACAAGAAGTTCCTCAACCGCATCATGGATGTCATTAAGGAGAACTACAAAAACTCCTATTTCGAGGTGAGCGATTTCTGCGAAGCGGCAGGTGTGAGCAAAAGCCTGTTGAACAAAAAGCTACAAAGTCTTGTTGGGCAGTCCGCCGGACAATTCATACGCAACTACCGCCTGAACATTGCCCGCGAACTAGTACTGAAAAACCGGGAGAATAAAAGTATGAGCATTGCAGAAATTGCTTATGAAGTAGGATTTAATGACCCTAAATACTTCACGAGATGCTTCACCAAATACTTCAATACGACACCGAGTTCACTGCTTAATGAAAGAGAAGAGCCTTACTTACAGCAATAAACAATAAACCTACATAATAAGCTGTATTCTCTACACTTAAAATTCGTTTATCCACCTCTAAAACCCATTTGTCCACCCCCATTTACACCATAAGCCCTACTTTTGCCATACAATCATTGCTTATTTCTTCAGGAAATCTCTCAAGGAAAAGCAATGATTGGAAATCTAATTTTAATATTAATAATATGAAGAACGACAAGAGAACAGCTGTCTATCGTAGATGGCATTGGCTAAATTCAACCTCCCCCAGTTTTGTGAAGTCTGTTACCTGACTCTCCCGGCGGTCAATATAGGATCGTATATTGACTAATATAATATTATAATATAGTTAACGGTGACCTAATCTATTAATTTAATAATCTTAATTCTTTTAAAAATGAGGAAACATTTATTTCTTTCCGTAATGCTTGGTCTGTGTGCCTTTAGTAGCATGACGGTGTATCCTACATCTGCCATGGCTACTGTGACACAATCTCCGACTATCAAGGTTCGTGGTCAGATTGTCGACGAACAAGGTGAACCTATGCCAGGAGCTACCGTCAGAGTTAAAGGCGGACAAGGCGGAACCATTACCGATCTGGATGGGAACTTCCAGTTGGAAGTTCCCGGAAACGCTATCCTTTTGATAAGCTATGTGGGTTTCAAGGAACGCGAAGTAGCAGTTCGCAACCGCGCTATTATTGATACCATACAATTACAGGCTGATGACCAAATGCTGGAACAAGTGGTTGTTGTAGGTTATGGTACACAAAAGAAATCCGACTTAACCGGTTCTGTTGCCGTAGTAGATGCAGAAGCTTTGAAACAGACATCAAACTCCAACATCTCCACCATGCTTGAAGGCAAGGTTTCCGGCGTACAAGTTACCTCCGACGGACAACCAGGTGCCGATCCTACCGTACGTATTCGCGGTGTAGGATCTTTCGGCAGTACTTCTCCCCTCTATGTCATTGACGGCGTTCCCATGGGAACTTCCATCCGCGATTTCTCTTCCAACGATATTGAAACCATCCAGGTATTGAAGGATGCTTCGGCTGCCGCCATCTACGGTTCACGTGCTGCCAACGGTGTGATTATCATCACCACCAAACGCGGACAAAAAGATCAACCGCTGAAAGTGGACTACAATGGATATTTCGGTATGGATTATATTCCTAAGGGAGTCTATGATGTAATGGATGCCGACCAATACAGCCAATACATCGGTCAGGCTTGTGTAAACTCCAACACTCCACTGCCATCGGGATACAAGCTCAACAGCGAAACCGGGAAATACCATTTCCAAGATGACACCAATACCAACTGGTTCGACGAAGTATTCAAAGTAGGTATCCGTCAAAACCATAATGTAAACCTTTCCGGAGGTGGTGCTCACAACACCTATAATATAGCATTAGACTATTTCAACCAAAAAGGAACACTCGAAGGTGCCGGTCCTAACTACGAACGTTACACCGCACGTGTCAACAACAGTATGGACACCAAGTTCATAAAGTTCCAGACCAGCCTTGTTTACTCCCACTCCGACCAAGATAACATGGGCCTGTCCAATGCTTCCGAATACGTTCAAGGTCTGTATGGCGACGTAACCAACATTCTGCGCGGAACCTTACTGATGCAGCCCACCATCAAGGCATACGATTCTTCAACATGGGTGCTCGACAATTTGGTGGGAATTGCCAACAACTTCAATTATGATGCTTACGGCTATGGCGTATACTACGATACCATACATGGTGATATCTCCGCTTCCAATCCATTACTGGTAAACAACCTGCTGCAACGCAACACACGTGTGGACCGTTTCGTGGGAACAGGCTCGGCAGACGTAGACATCTTCAATATGTTCGGCTTCAACAGCAAAAACCACAAACTCAACTATAAAATAAACCTCTCTTACAGCAAAGCTTTCTGCAAGGACTTCACTTGGATTCCGGCATGGGTGCAGAGTAACCGCGTCTATCTGTCCAAGAGTAATGAACGGTTGACCAAGGGTTCCCGTATTTATTCGGATGCCTTGATAGAGAATGTGCTCACTTACGATGGTACGATAGGCAAACACCACATCAACGTAGTGGCAGGTCAGACTTACGAAGAAGAAAACACCGACCTGCTGACCGGATGGGGAATCAACTTCACCGAACCTTATTTCCTACAACTTCAGAATGCCGCCAACACGTATTCCGAAAGTTACGAATACAAGCATGCTATCTTGTCCTACATCGGTCGTATCAATTACAACTACGATGACAGGTATTTATTATCGGCAACAGTACGCCGGGATGGCAGCTCACGCCTGACCAGAAGTATCCGTTGGGGAACTTTCCCTTCCGTCTCTGTGGGCTGGCGCTTCGACAAAGAAAGCTTCTTCCCTTTCAATCCGGACGTCGTGAACATGTTCAAAGTTCGTGCAAGCTATGGCGAGCTTGGTAATGAGAACATCGGTGAGTACATGTATCAGGCCGTCATGTCACGCAATAATATGACTTACAATTTCAACGGTAACGTAGTGACCGGTTCTGCCGTTTCCACTTTCGTGGACAATAACCTTGCATGGGAGAAAAAGAAGACCTACAATGTGGGTATTGATCTTGCTTTGTTCCGCAATCGTTTGGAGTTTACAGCTGAGTGGTACAAGAATACCAGCGAAGACCTTCTGTATGCTGTTCCTGTTCCGGAACAAGCCGGAGTGTCCAATACCACCGTAACGATGAATGCCGCTTCGATGAACAACTCCGGTTTTGAGTTCTCCGCTACCTACCGTAACCGCGACCATGACTTCAAATATGAAGTATCGGCCAACCTTAGCACATTACGCAACCGCGTAACCTCATTAGGTTTCGGTACTGATTCTTATATCTCAGGTTCTTACATCACTAAAGTAGGCGAAGAAATCGGTCAGTTCTACGGTTGGGTTTATGAAGGTATCGCCCGCACGCAAGAAGTTCTTGACAACCACGCCACACAAGAAGGCGCCCAAATTGGCGACTGCCTCTATAAAGACGTAAACAATGACGGTAAAGTAGACTCCGAAGATCAAGTGGTATTGGGCAGCGGCATGCCAAAAATCAATTTCGGCCTTAATGCCCGTTTTGAATACAAGCGCTTTGACCTGAGCATCGCAACGTTCGGCGCACTGAACTATCACGTTAGCGACGACATCTACAACTCACTCAACTCTTGCTATGGCTGGGGAAACAAAGAAGTGGGTATGCTCGATGCCAACCGCTTTAGCGAAGACGGCAGCACTTACCTTTCCAACGTGCCACGCACCTATGTTACCAACAGTGCCAGCTTGGGTTGGAACGACCTCTTCAGTTCACGCAAGATTCAGAATGCAGCCTACTGGAAAATAGCCAATGTAGAATTGGGCTACAACTTCCCGGATAAGTGGTTCGACAAATATGTATCCGATGTACGTTTCTACATATCGGCACAGAATCTCCACACATTTACTGGCTATCATGGTTACAATGTGGATTATGCAGGAGGAACTTTCACTCCGGGATACAATTTCTGTTCTTATCCTACTGCACGTACTTTCATGTGTGGTGTTCATTTTACATTCTAATCTTTACCTTTCTAGTACCTAAATTAAAAACAGATCTTATGAAACTAAATAAATATTCACTTGCTCTCATTTTGGGATTTGGCATGTTGACTTCCTGCAACGACAGATTAGAACTGTTGAATCCCAACCAGCAAACCTCAAGTACATTCGGCTTTAATCCTGATGACTTGGAGGAATGTGTGATTGCCGCCTACAACCACATCCGCATGGAAGGTTCTTATGCTCGTGTAGGCTACACCATCGATGTATGTCGTGGCGATGAAGCCTGGAACTCTTCACAAGTGTGGTATCTGCCTTTTGATGATCTTAATGCTGAAGTCACTTCAGACGTTACATGGTGGCCCTGGCGTGAGTGGTACTATACTATCAATGTGTGCAATTTCACCATTTCACGCTGCGGTGAAGATAACAGCCAACTTACCGAAAAAATGAAACGTATCAAAGGACAGGCGCTTTTCCTTCGCGCTCTATCCTACTACAACTTAGTGGGCTATTATCAGAATCCGCCTCTCATTACGGATTATGCTACCTACTCTTCGTTAAACGGACTTTATGGCGCCAACAGCACCTATGATGCAGTGCTCGACCAAGTGGAAAAAGACTTTCTGGAAGCAATGGAATTGCTTCCCTCCCGTGATGAAGGCAGTGAATGGAGCGGTGGACGTGCCACCTGCGGTGCTGCGGCTGGCTATTATGCCCGCGCCCTCATGATGCGTCAAAAATACAGCGAAGCACTTCCGGTATTGAAAGATATCATCGCCAAAAAGTATGGCACTTATAAACTGATGGACAACTACGGAGATAACTTCCGTGAAGGTTCGGCATACGAGAACAACGCAGAGAGCCTCTTCGAAGTACAATTCCTCGACTATGGAGCGCAAGGCACCGACGATGAATGGACACCAGTAAACACAAGCCCCAATGCCACACAAGGCTCGGCCGTTGAGAGCAACTTCGCTCCAGGTGCCTACGGCGGATGGGCCGACATCTCGGCTTCGCCCTGGCTTTACCAGCTTTTTAAAGAAGAGCGTACCACCAGTGGGAAACTCGACCCCAGACTCTATTGGACCATTGGGACTTATGAAACCGATTGGGAAAACTTCGAATATGGCAACGTGGCTTATACAAGTATACTTAAAGCCACTGATAATATCGTGACCAACAACACTTTCGGAGGTCTGCCGATTGCCAAATTCACGAATCTCCGCACCGGATTATATAGCACTGTAGTTACGGGCTTGCACGATGGCATCAACCTGCGGCTGATGCGCTACTCCGATGTACTGCTACGCGCTGCCGAGTGCGAGAACGAAGTCAACGGTCCTACACAGCAAGCTATCGACTGGATTAATGAAGTGCGTAACCGCGCCAATCTGGTAGATCTGAAGCTCGAAGACTTCAATTCTGCCGACAAGCTCTTTGAACAGATAGCCAACGTGGAACGTCCTAAAGAATTCGGATGCGAATTCGGACGAGGCTTCGACCTCATCCGCTGGGGATTCTTCTATGACAACGGACGCCTGCAACAACTAAAAGAACATGGCACAGTGCGCCGCTCCATAAATGGAGTAAAGGATCCTGTGAAGTACAGCGATATAGCAAGCGACTCCGAACTGAAGAGCACTTTCGATACTTACAGACCTGGACATGAGTTTCTGCCTATCGTACAGCAGTTGATGAACAACAATCCGAACCTGACAGGAAACTCAGCCAATTACAGTACAGATAATTCCATTTACTTCCGGGAAAACAAATGGAAAGTACGTCCAGTCGTAGAGTTAAGCAAGTAAATAAACTTAGAAACACACTTCCCTCAGCCCTACGGGTTCAACCGGAACAGGCGGGGAACGTTTCAAACCATTACCTATTAAAAAATAAAGAAAATGAAACATTTCTATAAAATAACATTCTTCTGTTGTGCAGCAACCTTGTGGATGTTGGTCCTGGCAAGCTGCGAAGGAGGCGAACTCTATGACGTAAATGCTCCCGAATGGATTTCTGATAAAATACAGGAAATAGAAGACTCCAAGAAAGAACCGGAAGATGAAATACTTGAAGGTATGCAGGAAGATGTATACACCATCGGGAATACGGATTTCACCTCCGGTTTCTGGACTGCTTTTTCCAAGTATTATGTGGTACCTGACGGTGAGAAATGGAATGCAGTATTCAATCTTAACATCAACCCTGTCGATAATACATATTACAAGAACTTTGCCCTTATCATCACCAATGATGTGGATCGTGACAGTGAAGAATATACCGAATACGGAGCTATCCGCTTTGATGTTACAAATAGCCCTGAAACTTATAACTCTCAGTGGGGCGATTATATTGACTTCCAGTACATATCGGACACCTTGCTTCTTGATCCCGTTGATAACAAAGACGAGAACGTACAAAAGTTAGGTGGCAAAGTAACGCTCACCGTAGACCGTACCAGCAAAAATGCTTTCACTGTCAAGATGACCAACGGAGTGGCTACTAAGACCTATGCACAACCGAATAAAGAACCCAACCTGAACGCAGATGCAAGCAACACCAACATTCGCTGCTTCTTAGTCCCCGAAGGCTCTTACATAGACTTTCTGCAAACCAACATCGTTCCTGTCGGTGGACTCACATCTGCCGCAGACAAGAATCCGATATCAATGATATTGCAGGATGTACCCACACAAATTTCTTTGGGTACTTCACTTGAAGAGGCCATAACTAACATCTCAGCCATTGTAACCTTTGAAGAGGGAGTGACTAAAACCGTAACAGCCTCCGAACTCTCATTCTCAGCCATTCCTGATATAAATCAAACGGGAGATAAGACTCTTGTAGCTGTCTACAACAAAACCTTCAAGGGCAAAAACTGTGATAAACCGATTGTGGCTAACGCATCTTTTAAGGTTGTGGGAGTACAATCAATTTCAATAACCACTGCACCCTCGCGTACAAAGCCCTATTACTACACCTCGGAAGAAGCCAAGAGTTGCATGATGCCTTTCGACCCAACAGGCATGGTAGTTATGGGAACCTACTCTGACGGGAGTTTGGCAGTCATTGACAACGCAAAACTCAGCTTCTCCGCCATTCCTGCAAAGGCTGGTTCGCAGCCGGTTATCGTTACCGCCGGAGAAAACATCACCGCAACGGTAAATGTCACCGTCTCCGAAGCTACTGTAGTGAAGAATACAAGCGGACAGCTAGGAAATACAGACAACTCAACTCTGTGGTTTAACCCCGAGACCTACTCAGATAATTTCAATATACCTTCAGGTCAGACAAAGTGTATTTCGTTTACTAATTACAGCAATCTGGCAGGGAATTGGAACAATTTCCTTGTAGTTCTCCGTAAGAATAATGGTACCCACTACGCAGTGGTCCGTGCCGATAACTTTGGCTGGGGCGATGGATATGATGCCTGCGTTCATAACGGAACACAAGGTGACTGGAGCACTTGGCTTGCCGGAATGAATGGATCCAAAGTTACAGTCTACGTGACTAATTGCGGTAATGGTACCGCCGACATTCAGGCAGTAATGATAGGTACTACAAGTACAATCTCCACCCAATACTATTGGGGCATCAACACCATAGATGCAAACGACTTAAACTTTGCACTGTCTGTTGACGGTTGCCACCTCGTCTTCAATGAATAAGAATAACTATTAAATTCTTTATCATCCATATTGTTCCTGTCTATCAACGGAACAATATGGATCTTAAAAACTTACCCAAATGAAAAAAACAACATTTTTCTTACTATCCCTACTGACTGTATTCGTTTTCACTGCTTGTTCTGACGGGCTTGACAACATCGAATACAACAGAAACAGTGATGTAGTTTTAACCACTCCCGAAGCAACCGCAACGGGTACCTCACTGAACGTTAAATCATCAATCACCGGCAATCTAAGCAGCGTAGTCAAGAGAGGATTTTGCTATAGTGTAAATGTCTCAAATCCTACTATCAAAGACAAGGTGATAGAAGCAGATGAAAATTTCAGTGCCACCCTCTCTGGATTGAAAATCAATACTCCTTACTATATACGTGCATACGTTTATGGTAACAGCCGGTACACTTACTCGGAAACATTCACGTCGACCATAGAAATCACAGACCTTAATGAACAATTAAAGAATTATGTGGCTCCGGAATACGAAGATAATTATGCGGGCATTGCAAGCTGGTCCAATCGTACTCAATGGAACTTGGCAAACGTGCACGATCCCAGCGTTGTGCTTGCCGAAGACGGATACTACTATATGTATCAGACAGATGCCTCCTACGGCAATGCACATACAGGACACGGACACTTCCACGCCAGACGTTCCAAAGACCTCGTGAATTGGGAATATCTAGGCGGGACTATGCCGAAGCTTCCCGACTGGGTGATGCCGAAGCTGAATGAGATACGCAAAGCAATGGGATTGACAGCAAGCACTGCCGCAGAAAGCGACTTCGGTTACTGGGCCCCAAGTGTGCAGAAAGTTAGAAACGGACTGTATCGCATGTACTACTCCATCGTAGTACCCGGCTATCTGGACGGCGGAACTGGAGCGACCGCCTGGAGTGAACGTGCTTTTATCGGCCTGATGGAGAATAGCAATCCTGCCAACAACAGCGATTGGGTGGACAAAGGATATGTAGTGACCAATGCATCGGACAAGGGACTGAACTTCAACATCCCCAGCACCCAATATGCCAATTGCTATTACAAATGGAATGCTATCGACCCTTCTTACATCATTACTCCTGAAAATACCCACTGGCTGATATACGGTTCATGGCATAGCGGCATTGTTGCTATGGAATTGAATGCCGAAACCGGAATGCCGAAACAAGACTTAGGTATCCCCTGGGCAGAAGGAAACGCTCCGGCAGAATACGGGCAGTTGATAGCCACCCGTAATATCAACAACCGTTGGCAAGCCAGTGAAGGTCCTGAAATCATTTACAACACAGAGACAGGCTACTACTATCTATTCGTGGCATACGATGCATTGGACATACCTTACAATACACGCGTATGCCGTTCTAAAAGTATCACCGGTCCTTATCTCGGCATCGATGGCGCCAATGTTACCGAAGGAGCAGAAATGTTGCCGTTAGTGACACACCCGTACAAATTCAGCAAGAGCAATGGCTGGGTAGGCTTCTCACATTGCACCATCTTCAACGATGGCAATGGTAATTGGTATTACTCTTCGCAAGCACGTCTCCCCAAAAGCGTGGACAACGCTATTATGTTAGGACATGTACGCAACATCCGTTGGACTAAAGACGGTTGGCCCTTGGTTATGCCCGAACGCTACGGAGCCGTACCCCAAGTAGCCATTACCGAAGAAGAACTCATCGGAAATTGGGAACATATTGACTTGTCCTACGCTTATGGGGTTCAAAAAGAATCTGCAATCATGACGCTGGCCGCCGACCACACCATTACTGAAGGAACATGGAAAGGCGGCAGATGGAGCTATGATGCAGAACAGCAAATTCTGACAGCAAATGGAACAGACCTTTACCTGCAACGGGAAGTTGACTGGGAAGCCAGTCCCAGAACACCGACCATCGTCTATGCCGCTTACGGAAGTAACCATAAGACATATTGGGGTAAAAAAGTAAAATAAGTATTCTTTCAGACATTGAAACAGCTTTGGGATATACAAATTTCAAAGCTGTTTTTTTTCTTTTATGTTACATAACATACAAAAGTGTATATATTACACCAAACAAAAGTGTTACTTTTACACCCGAAATAAGATAATAATCTAATTTTCAAATTAAATAACACCATGAAGAATCACATTCTTATTGCCGGAATAGCTACATTAATGTTAGCTTCCTGCGCTCAGAAAAATCAAACGGAACTTACTCTTTCCGGCCTTAACCCGACAAAATTTCAAACTGTAGTGAACGATGCCCAGACAGATCTTTACACATTAAAGAATAAAGCGGGCATGGAAGTATGCATCACTAACTTCGGCGGACGTATCGTATCTATTATGGTACCTGACAAAAACGGGGAAATGAAAGATGTTGTCCTTGGCTTCGACAGTATAGCCGACTACATAAACGTCCCAAGCGATTTCGGTGCATCTATCGGACGTTACGCCAACAGAATCAACCAGGGCAAAATGGTATTGGATAGTGACACGATCCAATTACCAAAGAACAATTTCGGACATTGCCTGCATGGCGGTCCTAAAGGATGGCAATATCAGGTATATGAAGCCAACCCCATTGATGAAACCACTTTGGAGCTGACCCGCTTCTCTCCAGACGGAGACGCAAATTTTCCGGGCAACTTAACTGCCAAAGTTCTTTTCAAGCTGACAGACGATAACGCCATAGATATCAAATATAGCGCAACTACTGATAAAAAAACAGTTATCAACATGACCAACCATTCCTACTTCAATCTATCCGGCAATCCGTCTAAAGCAGCCACAGACCACATACTATATGTCAATGCTGATAATTACACTCCTGTAGACCAAACTTATATGACTACCGGAGAAATTGTACCGGTAAAAGATACTCCCATGGATTTTACTACTCCCAAAGCCGTAGGCCAGGATATTACCAATTTTGATTTCATACAATTGAAATATGGTAACGGATACGACCATAATTGGGTATTGAACACCAATGGCGATATTAAAAAACTTGCCGCCAAACTCACTTCTCCCGAAAGCGGCATCAGCTTAGAAGTATACACCAATGAGCCTGGTATACAGGTATATACAGGGAATTTCCTGGACGGAACTGCAAAGGGAAAAAAAGGGATCGTCTACAACCAACGCGCTTCCGTATGTCTGGAAACTCAACATTATCCAGATAGCCCCAATAAGCCACAATGGCCTTCTGTTATTCTGGAACCGGGACAGACTTACAACAGCGAATGTATTTTCAAATTCTCAGTAGAAAAATAAATAATAACTTTTAAATCATTATTATCGTGGGAACATTAGATTGGGTAGTCATTGGAATATTCTTCCTGGCTCTGATAGGTATTATTGTTTGGGTAGTCAAACAAAAGCAGAATGATTCGGCTGACTATTTTTTAGGTGGACGTGATGCCACATGGCTCGCCATAGGTGCATCCATATTTGCATCCAACATCGGTTCGGAACACTTAATCGGATTGGCCGGTGCCGGAGCATCCAGTGGTATGGCAATGGCGCACTGGGAAATACAAGGTTGGATGATCTTGATTCTCGGATGGGTATTCGTACCATTCTATTCACGAAGCATGGTATACACAATGCCCGAATTTCTGGAACGCCGTTACAATCCGCAGTCGCGTACTATTCTTTCTGTCATTTCATTAATTAGCTACGTGCTGACCAAAGTAGCTGTAACTGTATACGCCGGTGGACTTGTATTTCAGCAGGTATTCGGTATCAAAGAACTGTGGGGAATAGATTTCTTTTGGATTGCAGCAATCGGCTTAGTTGTGTTGACAGCACTTTACACAATATTTGGCGGAATGAAATCCGTACTTTATACCTCGGTACTGCAAACTCCTATCCTTCTTTTGGGTTCACTTATCATCCTCGTTCTCGGTTTTAAAGAATTGGGCGGTTGGGATGAAATGATGAGCATATGCAGTGCAGTTACAGTCAACGAGTATGGAGATACCATGACCCAACTTATCCGCGATAACAATGATCCCAATTTCCCATGGTTGGGTGCATTGGTTGGTTCGGCCATTATTGGCTTCTGGTATTGGTGTACTGACCAATTTATTGTACAACGCGTACTTTCCGGTAAAAACGAAAAAGAAGCCCGTCGTGGTACTATTTTCGGTGCATACCTGAAACTATTGCCTGTATTCCTGTTCTTGATTCCGGGTATGATTGCTTTTGCCCTGCATCAGAAATATATCGGAGCCGGTGGCGAAGGTTTCCTTCCTCTGCTTGCCAATGGTACTGCAAACGCAGATGCCGCTTTCCCTACACTGGTAGCCAAGCTTCTTCCTGCTGGAGTAAAAGGCCTTGTTGTTTGCGGCATTCTTGCTGCATTGATGAGTTCACTGGCTTCCCTGTTCAACTCTTCAGCCATGCTTTTTACAATCGACTTCTACAAACGTTTCAAACCGGAAACCCCAGAAAAGAAACTGGTAGGTATCGGACAGATTGCAACAGTGGTTATTGTTATTCTGGGTATACTGTGGATTCCTATTATGCGTAGTGTAGGTGATGTTCTTTATACTTATCTGCAAGATGTTCAATCTGTATTGGCTCCCGGTATCGCAGCTGCATTTCTGTTGGGAATCTGTTGGAAACGCACTTCTGCCAAAGGTGGCATGTGGGGATTAATTGCCGGTATGATTATCGGTCTCACCCGCTTGGGCGCAAAAGTATACTATAGCAATACAGCAATTACAGACAGCTCAATGTTTAAATATCTGTTTTATGATCTGAACTGGTTATTCTTCTGCGGCTGGATGTTCCTATTCTGTATTATAGTGGTAATAGCAGTCAGTCTGATGACCGAAGCCCCAAGTGCTGAAAAAATACAAGGTTTGGTATTCGGCACATCTACGCCTGAGCAAAAAGCTGCCACACGTGCCAGCTGGAATCACTGGGATATTATCCATACGGTAATCATTCTGGCTATTACCGCGGCTTTCTACTGGTATTTCTGGTAAAAACAGATATAGTGAAAAAACTTTTTTTTGATGTACATGAAAAATAATCTTTATACGCATGAGAAATAGTTTTTATGTACATCAAACTAAGATATTCCAATTATAAAAACAAAAGACATGGGTAGTTACTACAGTTCCAATCCTAAATTCTATGTAGGTATCGACTGCATCATTTTCGGTTTTAACGAGGGTGAATTAAATCTGTTGTTGCTGAAAAGAAACTTCGAACCTGCAATGGGCAACTGGTCACTGATGGGCGGATTTGTTCAAGAAAGCGAAAGCGTAGACGATGCAGCCAAACGGGTTCTTGCAGAACTGACCGGACTGGACAACGTTTATATGGAACAAGTCGGTTCTTTCGGAGCTATCAACCGAGATCCGGGTGAACGGGTTATCTCCATTGCCTACTATGCACTAGTCAACATCAATGAATACGACAAGGCTCTGGTACAGCAACACAATGCTTTTTGGGTAAATATTAATGAGTTGCCCCCGCTTATCTTCGATCATTCTGCAATGGTAGAGAAAGCACGTGCATTGATGCAGCAAAAAACTACTACTGAGCCTATCGGTTTTAACCTGTTACCTCAACTATTTACGCTTTCACAACTGCAGAGCCTATACGAGGCCATTTACGGTGAAAACATTGACAAACGGAACTTCCGCAAAAGGATAGCCGAAATGGATTACATAGAAAAAACGGATAAAATCGATAAAACAAGTTCCAAACGCGGTGCCGCCCTCTACAAATTCAATGAAAAGGCGTATCGCAAAGCACCTAAATTTAAAATTTAATAACATGCTAATGTGCCCATATTAGCACATTAATCCATTAAACATTATGTTAGAAGAACTGAAAAAAAAGGTATTCCGTGCCAACCTTGATTTGGTGAAGCATGGACTCGTCATCTTCACATGGGGAAATGTATCGGCCATTGACCGGACAACGGGATTGGTTGTTATCAAGCCCAGTGGAGTTAGCTATGATGATATGAAAGCGGAAGACATGGTTGTGGTCGACCTTGACGGCAATGTTGTAGAAGGCAGCCTGAAGCCCTCTTCCGACACTCCGACCCACTTAGTGCTTTACAAAGCGTTTCCGGAAATCGGCGGTGTGGTTCATACACACTCTACGTATGCCACTGCATGGGCGCAAGCCGGTTGTGACATCCCCAATATAGGAACTACCCATGCCGACTATTTCCATGATGCCATTCCCTGCACTACAGATATGACAGAAGAAGAGGTAAAGGGAGCGTATGAGCTGGAGACAGGCAATGTCATCGTGAAGCGTTTCGAAGGATTGAACCCGGTTCATACGCCCGGAGTATTGGTTAAGAATCATGGTCCTTTCTCTTGGGGAAAAGATGCACACGATGCAGTGCACAATGCCGTAGTAATGGAGCAGGTAGCCAAAATGGCTTCAATAGCCTATGCGGTTAATCCGCAACTGACGATGAACCCGCTGCTTATAGAAAAGCACTTCAGCCGTAAACATGGTCCGAACGCTTATTATGGGCAGAAGTGAAATCCAATATAAAGTATTAAGAATATAAACAATTAAAATGAAGAACAGTATGAACGCATTTGATCAATATGAAGTATGGTTCGTAACAGGAGCACAGCTTCTGTACGGAGGTGATGCAGTTGTCGCAGTAGACGCACACAGCAACGAAATGGTAAAGGGGCTGAATGACTCCGGCCGTCTGCCTGTAAAAGTTGTATATAAAGGCACAGTAAACTCTTCCAAAGAAGTAACTGCCGCTTTCAAAGCTGCCAACAACGATGAAAAATGTATCGGTGTCATCACTTGGATGCACACTTTCTCTCCTGCCAAAATGTGGATTCATGGTCTGCAAGAGCTGAAAAAGCCGTTGCTGCATTTCCACACACAATTCAACAAAGAGATTCCCTGGGAAACAATGGACATGGACTTCATGAACCTGAACCAGTCTGCTCATGGCGATCGCGAGTTCGGACACATCGTTACCCGCATGCGCAAAAATCGCAAAGTAGTTGTAGGACACTGGCAAGATGAAAAAGCACAAAAGCAGATTGCTTCATGGATGCGTGTAGCTGCCGCATGGGCCGACGCACAAGATATGCTCATCATCCGTTTCGGCGACCAAATGAACAACGTAGCCGTAACAGATGGTGACAAGGTCAGCGCCGAACAAGTATTGGGCTACCATGTGGACTACTACCCCATTAACGATGTTATGACTTACTATAACGCTGTTGACGATGCTGATGTAAAAGTTCTCATAGCCGAATACTTCAGACTTTACGACCATGATGCCGCACTCGAAAAAGAAGGAACGGAAGCTTATACCAAAGTATGGAACTCTGCAAAAGCAGAAATTGCTATCCGTCGCGTGCTAAAAGACACCGGTGCTAAAGGCTTCACTACCAATTTCAACGACTTGGGCGACTTCGACCAAATCCCCGGTCTGGCATCTCAGCGACTGATGGCAGAAGGCTATGGCTTTGGAGCAGAAGGCGACTGGAAGACTGCCGCCCTCTACCGCACCACTTGGTTCATGAGTCAGGGCATGCCCAACGGATGTTCTTTCCTTGAAGATTACACACTGAACTTCGACGGTGAAAAGAGCGCCATTCTGCAAGCTCACATGCTGGAAGTCTGTCCGTTGATAGCTGAACAGAAGCCCAAACTAGAAGTACACCGTTTGAGCATTGGTATCGACAGTGAAACAGCACGCCTCGTATTCACCAGCAAACAAGGCAAAGGTGTAGCCGCAACTATCGTAGACTTGGGCAACCGCTTCCGCCTCATTGTAAACAAAGTGGAATGCATCAAGAGCAAACCGCTTCCGAAACTTCCAGTTGCAAGTGCATTATGGATTCCGATGCCTAACCTCGAAGTAGGTGCAGCTGCATGGATTTTGGCAGGTGGTACACACCACACCAGCTTCTCCTACGACCTTACAGTAGAAGACTGGGGAGACTTTGCGGAAATGGCCGGTATCGAAATGATTGTTATCGATGAAAATACCACCATCAAAGAGTTCAAAAAGGAACTGCGCATGAATGAGGTATACTATATGCTGAATAAAGCGCTTTGCTAAGAATAACTGCGAATTACTAATTACGGGTTACTTTTATGGTATGTGTAATTAGTAATTCGTGATTTATAGCTAACCACTTTTTTACCTTTATAATTACTTAAATCACATGAAATCAGATCCAAAATCAACAATTGAAGCCGGGAAAGCCATTCTTGGTATAGAATTCGGTTCGACACGAATTAAAGCTGTTTTGATTGATCCTGAAAATAAACCCATTGCTCAGGGAAGCCACACTTGGGAAAACCAACTGGTCGACGGGCTTTGGACCTATAGTGTCGACGCTGTCTGGTACGGGCTGCAGGATTGCTATGCAAACCTCCGTACGAACGTAAAAAACTTATACGATACAGAAATAGAGTCTCTGGCTGCAATAGGTGTTAGTGCCATGATGCATGGCTATATGGCATTCAACAAAAAAGAAGAAATCCTCGTTCCGTTCCGTACTTGGAGAAACACCAATACCGCTCAGGCAGCAGCAGCTTTATCCGACCTGTTTGTCTACAACATTCCGTTGAGATGGAGTATTTCCCACTTATACCAAGCTATTCTGGACAACGAGGAACATGTTAAAGACATTGACTACCTGACAACCCTTGCCGGATTTGTACATTGGCAGATAACAGGCCAAAAAGTGTTGGGTATAGGCGATGCATCAGGTATGCTTCCCATAGATCCTACCACCAAGAATTACTCGGCTGAAATGGTAGCCAAATTCGATGAGCTCGTTGCCCCAAAAGGCTATGGCTGGAAACTTCTGGATATTCTTCCCAAAGTATTGCCGGCAGGTAAGAATGCAGGCTTCCTCACGCCGGAAGGAGCCAAAAGACTTGACGTATCAGGCCACCTGAAAGCAGGAATACCGGTATGTCCGCCCGAAGGAGATGCAGGTACAGGTATGGTTGCAACCAATGCTGTAAAGCAACGCACTGGAAACGTATCGGCTGGTACATCCTCATTCTCCATGATTGTTTTGGAAAAAGAGCTGTCAAAGCCATACGAAATGATTGATATGGTGACTACTCCTGACGGAAGCCTCGTAGCAATGGTACATTGCAACAACTGCACTTCCGACCTCAACGCATGGGTCAACCTATTCAAAGAATATCAGGAATTACTGGGTATTCCTGTGGATATGGATGAGATATATGGTAAGCTCTATAACCATGCACTCACCGGCAATACAGATTGCGGTGGCCTTATTTCATACAACTATATTTCCGGCGAACCCGTAACAGGGCTTGCAGAAGGACGTCCACTATTTGTACGTTCGGCTAATGACAAGTTCAACCTTGCCAACTTTATGAGGGCTCATCTGCACGCTTCGGTCGGAGTTCTCAAAATCGGTAATGATATTTTGTTCAAGGAAGAAAAAATCAAAGTTGACAGAATCACAGGGCATGGAGGATTATTCAGAACCAAAGGTGTGGGCCAGAGAATTCTTGCTGCAGCCATAAACTCGCCTATTTCCGTTATGGAAACAGCTGGTGAAGGCGGCGCATGGGGTATTGCCCTACTCGGCTCGTATCTTGTGAACAACGACAAACAACAAAACCTTGCCGATTTTCTGGATGAAAAAGTATTTGCAGGAAATGCTGGCATTGAGGTATCACCGACGGCTGAAGATGTAGAAGGCTTCAACGCATACATCGAAAATTACAAGGCGAATCTGCCTGTTGAAGAAGCAGCCGTTAAATCTAAAAGATAATCCCTATAAGATTAAGTCGGTTGCCTTAAAAAAGTTCATTCTGAATAAAAAGCAAAGGCTTAAGAACAATAATGCATGTGATTGTAGCGGGAAGAGCTTAAAGCTGCCGCACAGATGCGCCGGTATCGAAATTACTCCCGCTACATTTACATACATAAAGTTATTCTTCATACTATAAACACCTGACACAAATGAAATCATCACTTACCTGCCTACTACTTTTCTGCTTTTTCTTAACCGGAAAAGCCCAAACAAGACAAGCAGTATCCTATTTCCCCCTTCAAGACATCAAGTTATTGGAAAGTCCTTTTTTACAGGCACAGCAGACCGACTTGCATTATATCATGGCCATGAACCCTGACCGGTTGCTCGCCCCTTTCTTACGCGAAGCCGGACTTGCCCCCAAAGCCCCAAGTTATACCAACTGGGAAAACACAGGATTGGACGGACACATCGGCGGACATTACATTTCCGCACTTTCCATGATGTATGCCGCCACCGGCGACACGACCGTATACAACCGGCTGAATTATATGCTGAACGAATTACACCGGGCACAACAGGCGGTAGGTAACGGATTTATCGGAGGAACACCCGGGAGCCTGCAACTTTGGAAAGAAATAAAAGAAGGGAATATCCGTTCCGAAAGTTTCAGCCTTAACGGCAAATGGGTTCCCTTATACAACATACACAAGACTTATGCCGGACTTCGCGATGCTTACCTTTATGCAGGAAGTGACCTTGCACGTCAAATGCTGATTGCCCTCACCGATTGGATGGCAAGCATCACGTCAGGACTCACTGAACAGCAAATGCAGGATATGCTACGTAGCGAACATGGAGGACTGAACGAAATATTTGCCGATGTAGCCAGCATCACAGGCAACAAAAAATATCTGGAACTGGCACGCAGATTCTCCCATAAGACACTTCTTGAACCCCTTATCGCCGGTGAAGACCATCTGACAGGTATGCACGCCAATACACAAATACCGAAAGTCATCGGTTACAAACGTATTGCCGATCTCACTCAAAACGATGCTTGGGATCAGGCTGCACGCTTTTTTTGGAATACAGTTGTCAATCACCGTTCCGTCTGTATCGGCGGCAACAGCGTACGTGAGCATTTTCATCCTGCGGACAATTTCACATCCATGCTCAATGATATACAAGGTCCGGAAACCTGTAACACTTACAATATGCTCCGCCTGACGAAGATGCTTTTCCAGACTTCCCCCGACATCCGCTTTGCCGATTATTACGAACGTGCCCTATACAACCATATTCTTGCCTCACAACAACCGGTAAAGGGCGGTTTTGTCTACTTCACTCCTATGCGTTCAGGACACTATCGTGTTTATTCACAACCGGAAACATCCATGTGGTGCTGCGTAGGTTCAGGGCTGGAGAACCACACCAAATACGGAGAGTTCATTTATGCCCATGCAGAGGACACCTTGTATGTAAACTTATTCATACCCTCGCGCCTGACCTGGAAAGAGAAGAAATTGACACTGATACAAGAAAGCCGTTTTCCCGATGAAGAGCAAATCAGATTCCGGATAGAAAAAAGCAACAAAAAAGCACTCAGTCTCAAACTCCGTTACCCCTCATGGGCAAAAGGAGCAAGTGTTTCCGTCAATGGCAAAATGCAGAATATAAATGCCCAACCAGGCGAATACCTGACGATTCGCCGCAAATGGAAAGCCGGAGACGAAATTACGCTAAACCTGCCAATGCAGGTCACTTTGGAGCAAATACCCGACCAAGAACATTTCTATGCTTTCATGTACGGTCCCATCGTACTTGCCAGCCCCACGGGTACGGAAAACATGAACGGGCTCTATGCCGATGATAGTCGTGGCGGACACATTGCCCATGGCAAGCTGGTCTCTTTGGAAAAGACACCGATGTTGATAGGAGCTTCCGCATCACTGCCTCAAGAACTTCGGAAAACGGATGATGAACAGTTATCATTCAACTATACCGGAAGCGTCTACCCTACGCAGAAAGAAGCGTTACGGCTGATACCTTTCTTCCGCCTGCACGATTCCCGTTATGCCATTTACTTTCATCAGGTGAGCGAAGCCGAGGTAGAAAGTATCCGTCAAGAAATGGAACAGAAAGAGCGCAAGGCCATGGAACTTGCCAACCAGACAGCAGACATTATTTTCCCCGGAGAACAACAGCCGGAATCCGATCATGACATCCGGTACGAACAGGCGGAAACCGGAACCAACAAAGACCGCCATTTCCGACGCGCCAAAGGCTGGTTCGGCTACACTCTGAAAACAAGCAAGGAAGCAAGCCGGCTCATGATCACTACACAAAAGAACGACCCGATGAAAGTTACAATCCTTCTCAACAACGAGAGACTGACTGCCGACCCCACAATCAGCGAAGCGGATCAAGAGGGTTTCGTAACACTCTGTTATCTTTTGCCACAGAAGTTAGGCGCCGGCAATTATCCGATACGGTTCAGTCCGGACGGTACCGAATGGACCCCGGCTATCTATGAAATCCGCCTACTTGAATAGCCGTATGGTCCGGTAAAGTGCCTGCAGAATTGAAATTACATCATATTACAAACATCTATTACCAATAAACATTATGAGAAACAAGTTATTATTCAGCAGTATCCTATTAGCTGCATCTGTATCCTTGTCTGCACAACAAAGTGCTACAATCACGCTTCACGCCGATCAAGGCAAGCAAATTATTCCCAAAGAAATTTACGGACAGTTTGCCGAACATCTAGGTACTTGTATCTACGGAGGCCTTTGGGTAGGCGAGAACTCCAATATACCCAATATCAAAGGTTACCGTACCGACGTATTCAATGCCCTGAAAGACCTCCAAGTTCCCGTTCTTCGCTGGCCGGGCGGCTGTTTTGCCGATGAATATCACTGGATGGACGGTATCGGTCCCAAAGAGAATCGTCCTAAAATGGTGAATAACAACTGGGGCGGCACTATCGAAGACAACAGTTTCGGCACACACGAGTTCCTCAACCTTTGCGAAATGTTGGGTTGCGAACCTTACATCAGCGGCAACGTGGGAAGCGGAACCGTTGAGGAACTTGCCAAATGGGTGGAATACATGACCTCTGACGGTGACTCCCCAATGGCGAATCTGCGCCGAAAAAACGGTCGTGACAAGGCATGGAAAGTCAAATACCTCGGTGTAGGTAACGAAAGCTGGGGTTGCGGCGGCAGCATGCGTCCCGAATACTATGCCGACCTTTACCGCCGTTACTCAACCTATTGCCGCAATTATGACAACAACCGCCTGTTCAAGATAGCCAGCGGTGCCAGCGATTATGACTACGAGTGGACAAAAGTCCTCATGGAGCGCGTGGGCAGCCGCATGAACGGAGTTTCACTCCACTACTACACCGTTAGCGGATGGACCGGCAGTAAAGGCTCTGCAACCCAGTTCGACAAGGATGACTATTACTGGACCATGGGTAAATGCCGTGAAATAGAAGATGTAATCCGCAAACACTGCGCCATTATGGACGAATATGACAAAGACAAGAACGTAGCACTGATGCTGGATGAATGGGGAACATGGTGGGACGAAGAGCCCGGTACAGTCAGAGGGCACCTCTACCAACAGAATACCATGCGTGACGCCTTTGTGGCTTCCCTGTCTCTCGACATCTTCCACAAATACACCGACCGTTTGAAAATGGCAAACATAGCCCAGGTTGTCAACGTTCTGCAATCTATGATCCTGACTAAAGGAAAAGAGATGGTACTGACTCCTACCTACTACGTTTTCAAGATGTACAAGGTACATCAGGACGCTACCTATCTTCCCTTTGAAATAAGCTGTCAGCAAGTAAGCGTACGCGACAAACGTACATTGCCCCTCATCAGCGCTACGGCATCCAAAAACAAAGATGGGAAAATTCATATTTCCTTGTCCAATGTTGATGTAGATAACGAGCAGGAAGTTATTGTAAATCTTCCGGGAATACAGGCTACAAAAGCGGCAGGAGAAATGCTCACCTCTGCACAGGTAACGGATTATAATTCCTTTGAAAATCCCGACAAAGTAAAATTAGTACCTTTCAAAGAGGTAAAAATCAATAAAGGAATCCTGAATATAAAACTCCCCGCCAAATCAATTGTTACTGTTGAGTTACAGTAAACCATCAATAAAGACTTATTGTAGTCAAAACAAGAAGCGGGTGATAGGAACAAAAAAAAGAGACAGGTACTATGTTGTAGATTTACACATAAAAAGCTATCTTTGTCCCTATCAAAATCAATAGGAAAGAAAATCAACTTACTAATAAAATATTTAAATCATAACTATATTTTATAATATGAACGACAAGAAACTTATGAACCTTGCAGCGGACAACATCCGTATCCTTGCTGCTTCTATGGTCGAAAAAGCCAATTCCGGACACCCCGGTGGCGCTATGGGCGGTGCCGACTTTGTGAATGTACTCTTCTCCGAGTTCTTAGTGTACGACCCCGAGAACCCCGCTTGGGAAGGCCGCGACCGTTTCTTCCTCGACCCGGGACATATGTCACCGATGCTTTACTCCACATTGGCGCTGACAGGCAAATTCACATTGGATGAGTTGAAAGAGTTCCGCCAATGGGGCAGCCCCACTCCGGGACATCCCGAACGCGACCTGATGCGCGGCATCGAAAACACTTCCGGCCCGTTGGGACAAGGACATACCTTTGCCGTTGGAGCAGCCATCGCCGCCAAGTTCATGAAAGCCCGTTTTGAAGAAGTAATGAACCAGACGATTTACGCCTATATCTCCGACGGTGGCATTCAGGAAGAAATCTCACAGGGTGCAGGCCGTATTGCCGGTGCGCTGGGACTGGACAACCTCATCATGTTCTATGATGCAAACGACATCCAGCTTTCCACCGAAACGAAAGATGTAACCATCGAAGATACAGCAAAGAAATACGAGGCATGGGGCTGGAAAGTCATCACAATCGACGGTAACGATGCAGATGCCATCCGCGGCGCACTCAACGAGGCTAAAGCCGAAGCTGAGCATCCTACGCTGATTATCGGTCACACCGTAATGGGCAAAGGTGCACGCAAGGCAGACGGCAGCAGCTACGAAGCCAACTGCGCTACACACGGTGCTCCTTTGGGCGGCGACGCTTATGTAAATACAATCAAGAACCTGGGCGGAAATCCGGAAAATCCGTTCACTGTATTCCCGGAAGTAGCCGAGCTTTACGCCAGACGCGCTGCCGAATTGAAGGGCATCATGGCAGAAAAATATGCCGCCAAAGCCGCATGGGCAAAAGCCAATCCCGAAAAGGCAGCCAAACTGGAACTGTTCTTCTCCGGCAAGGCTCCCGAAGTGGACTGGACTGCAATCGAACAAAAAGCCAATGTCGCTACACGTGCCGCATCGGCTACCGTACTCGGTGCTCTCGCCACTCAGGTGGAAAACATGATTGTGGCTTCCGCCGACTTGTCCAACTCCGACAAGACCGACGGCTTCCTGAAAAAGACCCACTCTTTCAAGAAAGGCGATTTCAGCGGTGCATTCTTCCAGGCAGGCGTATCGGAACTGACAATGGCATGCTGCTGCATCGGTATGGCGCTGCATGGCGGCGTTATCCCCGCTTGCGGAACATTCTTCGTATTCTCCGACTACATGAAACCTGCCGTACGTATGGCTGCCCTCATGGAAACTCCCGTAAAATTCATCTGGACACACGATGCATTCCGCGTAGGCGAAGACGGTCCTACGCACGAACCGGTGGAACAGGAAGCTCAAATCCGCTTAATGGAAAAGCTGAAAAACCACAAGGGACATAACTCCATGCTGGTACTCCGTCCTGCCGATGCGGAAGAAACAACCGTGGCATGGAAACTTGCCATGGAGAACATGTCTACCCCGACCGCTTTGATATTCTCCCGTCAGAACATCACCAACCTGCCTGCAGGCAACGATTACAGCCAGGCAGCCAAAGGCGCTTATATCGTAGCCGGTTCGGACGAGAATCCGGACGTTATCCTTGTAGCTTCCGGTTCCGAAGTAGCCACGCTGGTGGCCGGTGCAGAACTGCTGCGCAAGGACGGTGTCAAGCTGCGCATCGTATCTGTTCCGTCCGAGGGACTGTTCCGCAGTCAGGCTCCGGGCTATCAGGAGAGCGTGATTCCGGCAAATGCAAAAGTATTCGGTCTGACCGCCGGCCTGCCCGTTACACTGGAAGGCTTGGTAGGCGCCCACGGTAAGGTTTGGGGATTGGAATCGTTCGGTTTCTCCGCTCCTTACAAAGTGCTGGACGAAAAGCTGGGCTTCACGGCAGAAAACGTGTACAAGCAAGTAAAGGCAATGATTTAATAAAACAACAGTAAAATAATGATAGAGTAATGAGGCGATAAGGTAGAAAAGCCTGCACATGCTGCACTACATCGTCACCTCATTGCTCTATCGCTTTTTCACATTATCACTCTATCATTTTATTTTATATGAAAACTATTGGACTTTGTTCCGACCACGCCGGCTTTGAACTGAAAGAGTATGTCCGCGGTTGGCTGGAAGCCAAAGGCTGGCCTTACAAAGATTACGGAACCTACTCCACCGAAAGCTGCGACTATCCCGACTTTGCCCATCAACTGGCGCAAGCTGTCGAGGCAGGCGAATGTTACCCGGGAATTGCTATCTGCGGCAGCGGAAACGGCATCAATATGACGCTCAACAAGCATCAGGGCATTCGTGCGGCTCTTTGCTGGACTGCCGAAATTGCTCATCTGGCACGCCAGCACAACGATGCCAATGTCCTTGTCATGCCGGGACGCTTCATCGGCACGGAAGAAGCGGATATGATTATGACCGAATTCTTCAACACTTCGTTTGAGGGCGGACGCCACCAGCGGAGAATAGACAAAATACCGGTACAGGGATAACCCTCGGATTCAAGGAAGCCCTTAACCGGTTGTTTTCATCCCGTGAGACGGAATTATTCGCCCTGCGAGATAAAGAAAATCATCCCGCGAGACGATTTATTTCATCTCACGGGATGATTTTTTCGTCTTACGGAACGGATTTTTTTTCATCTCAGTCAATTATTACACCCTTTCAATCAAAAACTAACCTCTGTCACCGGAAGAGTTTTCCTACTTTTGTCAACGTAATCTATTTACCATTTAAGAACATAAAAGAAAAACGCATGAAGAAAGTAATCGGAATCATCTCCCTGCTTCTATCGGTAACTTTGGCAACTGCCAATCCGATAGATTTTGACAAAGCCTTCAAGGAAAGCGCCAAAATTGAAAAACAAATCAAGCGGACCTCTTTCCCCAAACGTACCTACCTCATCACAGACTTCGGTGCACAACCGGATACGCCGGATGAACCTTGCCATGAGGCTATCAACCGGGCCATCCTGACATGCAGCCTGAACGGCGGCGGAACGGTCGTAGTACCTAAAGGGACTTTCCATACCGGCCCCATCACCCTAAAGAGCAACGTAAATTTTCATGTGGAAGAAGGAGCCGTACTGAAATTCTCCACCGACCAGAGCCTTTACTTCCCTGCCGTCATCACCCGTTGGGAAGGTCTGGACTGCTACAATGCCCGCCCGCTGATATATGCATACGGCGAAACCAACATCGCCATCACCGGCAAAGGGACAATCGACGGTCAGGGCTCCAACGAAACCTGGTGGCCGATGTGCGGCGCTCCGCGCTATGGCTGGAAAGAAGGCATGGTGGCCCAACGCAACGGCGGACGCGAACGTCTGCTGATGTACGGAGAAACATCCACGCCGGTATACAAGCGTATCATGAAACCCGAAGACGGCATGCGCCCGCAGCTCATCAACCTCTATTCCTGCAACACGGTACTGATAGAGGATGTAACCCTGCTGAACTCTCCGTTCTGGGTTATACACCCGTTGTTTTGCGAAAGCCTCATCGTACATGGCGTGCACGTATTCAACCGTGGTCCCAACGGAGACGGCTGCGACCCGGAATCCTGCAAAAACGTACTGATAGAAAACTGTACCTTCGATACGGGCGACGACTGCATAGCCATCAAATCCGGCCGTAACCAGGACGGACGCAAGTGGAACATTCCCAGCGAAAATATCATCGTGCGCGGCTGCTTCATGAAAAACGGTCATGGCGGCGTCGTTATCGGCAGTGAAATATCCGGCGGCTACCGCAACCTGTTCGTTGAGAACTGCCGCATGGACAGCCCCGACCTGGACCGCGTAATCCGCATCAAGACCAGTACCTGCCGCGGCGGACTGATAGAGAATGTATTTGTACGCAACGTCACCGTCGGCCAATGCCGCGAAGCCGTACTGCGCATCAACCTGCAATACGAAAACCGGGAAAAGTGCAATCGCGGCTATGCCCCTACCGTGCGCAACGTACACCTCAAAAACGTGACTTGCGAGAAGAGCAAACTCGGTGTACTCATCATCGGACTTGATGATGACAAGCACGTTTATAATGTAAGCGTGGAAGACAGCCGCTTCAATAACGTCAAGGAAGGTAAAAACCGGATTAGCGGAGCAAAAGATGTCACGTTCAAGAATCTGTACATAAACGGGGAACTTGTGAAATAACCGGTCTCCCCCGACAACCCCTGCTAAAATAAAAGATCGAAGAAGTATATTCCATCTGCACATTCATCAGGAGAGCATCCCTTTGTCCTGCTTTGCATCGTAATGAATCAAAGCCGGAACAAAGGGATTGTCATATCTCCCAATCCCCCGGCATTTGCTCCCGAAACGTCCGGAGTCTACTCCTGAAAGACCGGGCATTCCAATAGAAAACACCCGGAATATGGGAAGCAAACGCCGGGAGTTTCGGAAGCAAACACCGGGAATAAGAAAAGACAAGATACAGCCGTCTCCTTATTTTCTTATTTTTCACAGTAAAGATGCCTCTCATTTTCAAATAAAAACTATCTTTGTAGTTAAATAATCCGGAACTCAGAACGATATGGAGCAATTAAACACCATAAAAGAGCTTATCAGTCAGGGAAACGTAGAGCAGGCCATTCTGTTGCTTGACGAACTGCTTCAGACCGATTTCCCGCAAAAAGACGAGGCCTATTATCTCCGGGGGAACGCATACCGCAAACAGAGCAACTGGCAGCAAGCGCTGAACAACTACCGCTATGCCATCGACCTCAATCCGGACAGCCCCGCCCGGCAAGCCTATAACATGGTAATGGATATTCTGAATTTCTATCACAAGGATATGTACAATCAATAAAAAACGTAAATTATGGCAAAAATCAAAGGAGCAATCGTAGTAGACACCGAGCGTTGCAAAGGCTGCAACCTGTGTGTTGTGGCTTGTCCGCTCAATGTAATAGCCCTCACCAAAGAGGTGAACGTAAAAGGGTATAACTATGCCCACCAGATATTGGAAGATACCTGTAACGGATGCAGCTCATGCGCAACTGTATGTCCGGACGGATGTATCTCGGTTTATAAAGTAAAAGTTGAATAAATAAGAAGAATATGGCAGAAGAAGTTGTATTAATGAAAGGAAACGAAGCCATCGCCCATGCAGCCATCCGCTGCGGCGCCGACGGATACTTCGGTTACCCTATTACCCCCCAATCAGAGGTATTGGAAACACTCGCCGAACTGAAACCGTGGGAAACCACCGGTATGGTAGTGCTTCAGGCAGAGAGTGAAGTGGCAGCTATCAATATGGTATACGGTGGCGCCGGAAGCGGAAAAATGGTAATGACCTCTTCATCCAGCCCCGGTGTCAGCCTCAAGCAGGAAGGTATCTCCTACATTGCAGGAGCCGAATTGCCGTGTCTGATTGTAAATGTAATGCGCGGCGGTCCCGGACTGGGAACCATCCAGCCAAGCCAGGCCGACTATTTCCAGACCGTGAAAGGCGGCGGCCATGGCGACTATCGCCTTATCGCCCTCGCCCCCGCTTCCGTACAGGAAATGGCAGACTTCGTAAGTCTGGGCTTCGAGCTTGCCTTCAAGTACCGCAATCCGGCTATCATCCTTGCCGACGGCGTAATCGGACAGATGATGGAGAAGGTAGTTCTTCCCGCACAGAAGCCGCGCCGCACGGATGCCGAAGTTATCGAGCAATGTCCGTGGGCCACTACCGGCAGAACCAACGGCCGCAAGCCCAACGTCATCACTTCTCTGGAACTGAAACCGGAAGAGATGGAGAAGAACAACATCCGCTTCCAGGCCAAATACAAAGAAATCGAAGAGAACGAGGTACGCTTTGAAGAGATTCACTGCGAGGATGCCGAATACCTGATTGTAGCTTTCGGCTCCATGGCGCGTATCGGCCAGAAAGCCATGGAAATGGCGCGCGAAGAAGGCCTCAAGGTCGGAATGCTTCGCCCCATCACTCTGTGGCCGTTCCCAACCAAAGCCATTGCCGCATACGCCGACAAGGTAAAAGGCATACTGGTTACCGAGCTGAATGCCGGACAGATGATTGAGGATGTCCGCCTCGCCGTAAACGGTAAGGTGAAAGTAGAGCACTTCGGACGTCTCGGCGGCATCGTTCCCGACCCGGACGAGATTGTAGAGGCGCTTGCCAAATTAAAAATCGAGGGTTGAGAATCAAGAAGTCTCAGCCAACTCTATTTTTATTTTTAATTTTTAATCCTCAACTCTCAAATTAAGAAATGAATCCTGACAAAATAAGAAACGTACTGAATATTCTCTTTCTGATACTTGCCCTGGCATCTATCATCGTGTACATTGTAGCAAGGGACGACTTCAAACTGTTTATATACGTTTGCGGCGCAGCTATATTTGTAAAGCTTATGGAGTTTTTCATACGGTTCACCAACAGATAAGGAGAAGTGATTATGACAAAAGAAGATATTATCAAACCCAAAAACCTGGTTGCCAAGAAACCGACTCTGATGAACGATAATCCCATGCACTACTGCCCGGGATGCAGCCACGGCGTGGTTCACAAACTGATTGCCGAAGTAATCGAAGAAATGGGACTGGAAGATAAGGCCATCGGCATCTCCCCCGTGGGATGTGCCGTGTTTATCTACAACTATATAGACATCGACTGGCAGGAAGCCGCCCACGGACGTGCTCCCGCCCTTGCCACTGCCATTAAGCGCCTGTGGCCGGACCGTCTGGTATTCACCTATCAGGGCGACGGCGACCTGGCATGTATCGGTACGGCCGAAACCATCCATGCGCTGAACCGCGGTGAGAACATCACCATCATCTTCATCAACAACGCCATCTACGGTATGACCGGCGGACAGATGGCCCCCACTACCCTTGTGGGCATGAAAACCTCTACCAGTCCTTACGGACGTGACGTACACCTGCACGGTTATCCGCTGAAGATGGCCGATATAGCCGCCCAACTGGAAGGTACGGCATACGTAACCCGCCAAAGCGTAGATACGGTTCCCGCTATCCGCAAGGCAAAGAAAGCCATCCGCAAGGCGTTCGAGAACTCCATGGCAGGCAAGGGTTCCAACCTCGTGGAAATCGTTTCCACCTGCAACTCCGGCTGGAAGATGTCTCCGGAGAAATCAAACAAATGGATGCAGGAGCACATGTTCCCCTTCTATCCATTGGGTGACTTGAAAGATAAACAATGATGCTAAAAACAGAAGAACAATGAAAGAAGAAATCATTATAGCAGGCTTCGGCGGACAAGGCGTATTGTCCATGGGAAAGATTCTGGCATATTCCGGACTGATGGAAGGCAAGGAAGTTACCTGGATGCCGGCCTACGGACCGGAACAGCGTGGCGGTACGGCAAACGTTACCGTAATCGTGAGCGACGAGAAAATCTCCTCGCCCATCCTGAGCAAGTATGATGCAGCTATCATCCTGAACCAACCTTCACTGGAGAAGTTCGAGAGCAAAGTAAAGCCGGGCGGCATACTTATCTACGACGGCTACGGCATCATCAATCCGCCTACCCGCAAGGATATACACATTTACCGCATCGACGCCATGGATGCAGCCAATGAAATGAACAACGCAAAGGCTTTCAATATGATTGTGCTTGGCGGATTGCTGAAGATTGCTCCCATCGTAACGCTGGAGAACGTTATCAAGGGATTGAAAAAGACACTCCCCGAACGTCACCACCACTTGATACCCATGAATGAAGAGGCTATCAAACGCGGTATGGAGCTGATTAAAGAGGTCTGAAAAAACAGACCGTCCGTTTGAGGTAAACAGATGGTCTGTCAGCCCCGAACGGACGATGCGTTCAATATAAACGGATGATGTATTTCAAAGCGATACATCATCCGTTTTTCATTGCCCTCATATCACCAATGGTCAGGCATATCGGAATAGTCCGTCAGTTTTGTGCAATCTCCGAAGCAACGTACATATTCTTGCAGTGCAACGAACTCGGTCGGGTAGTCTCCGCGTTCATACAAGTGTACCTTTTTATTGCCTATATTATTATCAATTATAAGGACAAACTCCCGTATCGCGCATCTTGCATCTGGAGTTTGTAATCTTGCATATCCCCCTTCCGTTGATTACATCATCGGTCAGATTTTCACAAGTCACTTTATACTTACCTTTCCCACCCGAATTGCCGGCAGCGGAAAGGACTATATAAAGAATGAGCAGCGCAATTGCCACGAATATCAGAATCCAGGTGATAGTGAACACCGCATAGGTAGTCAATACCATATATCCGCACCGCCATGCAATCTGCTTCCTGCCTTCGGGTGCGGCACTGCGTATCTGATACCAGGCATAACCGATGAGGGCAAGCACGGATATGCCCACCAGCCAGCCGATTACCGCCTCACTGTCCGAACCCCAGAACTGCGACAGTACGGCAACCACACCCAGCACAGCACCTATCCAGTAATAGCTATTCGACTCCGGCACAACGTCCACTCCGGACATCTCACGGAGATGCTTGGGGACGAAACTGTTCCATTTCGTAAAAGACAAGATGACCGCCACAAAAGACAAGATGACAAGTAACAGCAAACCGCCGAACAAACCTGCCAGGTTTACCGCTACGTCGTAGAACAGACGCCATCTTTCCGCTTTCCTGTTTTCCGCACGACTGCAACGCACGATACGGCGTATCACGCGCCAAACCGGATACACCAGCGTCAACGCTACAAACGTACCTGCAAACCAATACATCTGTGTATCCGTAGGCGTCTTATCTATAAAAAGCCCCACGCTGCAAAGCAGGGCCACCATCATCATTACAAACCCCAACACCCCGGTTACAATCAATGTGCGGAGAGAACGGAAGCTGAATGAGGATACAATCTCCGTACCTGCCTTCTTATTGAACCAACCTTTTACTTTGCCGAACCTCAAAAATAAAAGACATGAGAAAACAAAGCCGAACAGACCCAATATTTGAGAAAGCAAAGCCAATAATACAATTATAGTTTCCATAATACCTTGTCCATTATCATTCGTAATAAGTAATGCTGCGTTCCGCAATACCATAGGGCTGTCCGTTAAGGGTTATCACCATGCGTGTCCAGTTGCCCCGGTCGTCCGTTTCCGGATAATCGTAAGACACCTTATTATCATCGGAAGATACGCAGGTTTCCAGCCAGCCTTTTTTGTTATAGGTATACTCCTTTACGATGAGATAATCGTCCATCTCGCTGTAAGCGGACTCTTTCAGCACACGTCCCAGAGCATCTTTCACAACATAATCGCGTTCCGTATCACCATGTTCTATGCAATTGCCATCCACATACTCTGTCTTTGAAGCATCCACCGGATACTCATTGGTAGTCTTTTCGCCGCCGATATACATGTCTTCGATTGTACTTGCCAGCTTGCCGTCCCGATAAACATATCTGCGGTCGGTTAGCAGTTCACCGTTCTGAAAGAGTTTCTCATTGCTGACATTCCCGTCCCGATAGACATAGACCGTAATGTATTTGACGGCGTCCACCACACTCACCACAGAATCGAGCTGCCCGGCAGCATTATAAATCCGGGTATCTTCTTTCGGAAAGAAATCCGTTTCACGATAAGAATCCGGTTTGCCGTCCTTTACTGTTTCATTGCCCTGGGACTTCGCGTTGTAAATCAAGGTTTGCACCTTATGCACTTTACCGTTCAGTCCTTCTTTGTCCGTACCGTTGCCGTTTTGTGTGGATACGCCACCACAGGCTGCCAGCACAATAAGTGCCGCCGCCATTAAAAGCCTGTTCATAGTTGTTTGCCTTTAAGATTAAAGAAGTTTGTTTCTATCAGAAGCCGTAAGCCTGCTTGCGTATAGCCATATAATCTTTCTCTGCCAGAAATACAATCTTGGCAAATTCCGTAAAGTCGTAGGTATGGCAGTTGATGTACACCGGAGCTCCTTCGCTATGGCAAGGTACGCCGGCTTGAACCATCTGTCCGGGAGCATATTCGGCTTTCAAAGAGCTGTTATAAGAATTACCGTTGAAAGGGTTCAACTGTCCGAGTTCAATCAAATGGTCGTTGGCTTTCATCAAGGCGAAATACAGACGGGTATCTTTCAGCGGATATTCGCCTTCGGCACATTGACGTTTGGTTTCACGTACTACAATATCCCGTTTGGGAGTGACCGTAACCCTCACAATTATACTGCCCGCCTCTCTGCCGGCATGATATTCCGCCACCTTAGCACCCGTTATCTGAAAATCAGGGTAGACATCTCCCGTACAGACAATTTCACGTCCGACAAGTTTCTCGCCTTCTTCCGCCGCCTTCTGATAACTCTTGGCAGCATATTCATCAAACTCTTTCAGTTTCTTTTGATACCGGTCCAAATCATCCTCCTTACGCAAGCTTTCGTCCAATGCTTTTTTCTTGGCAGCCACCTCTGCAAATATCGCAGGCACACGGCCCAAAGGCGCATCGCTACTTGCAGCCGAACCCGAAGCGGCTCCACCGCCGCATGCCGACAACACAACCAGTCCGCAGAACATTGCGGATAAAGTTATAACCGTAAACTTTTTCATACTATTGAATTATTTAAATGAGTAATGTTGTCAGCATTTACGGATAGGGATTATCCCTTTGGAGATAGCTGTCATAATGAGGTCGGCCACATTACGTGCATCCAGCTTGTCCATCAGATGACGGCGGTGCGTATCAACCGTATTGGTAGAGACACAAAGTTCCTGAGCTATTTCCTGCGTGTTCTTGCCCTCGGATATCCGTTTCAGCACATCAAGTTCGCGCAAGGTCAGTTCCTCACGCCGCCCTTCGTCCGAACGCCGCATCTGTGCACGCACATGCTCGGCATAAGGGCAATAGTAAGTTCCACCATCCAACACCCGGCGAATGGCTTCGGCTATTTTCGTAGAATCGATGGATTTAAACAAGATACCGTCTACTGCACTCTGAATCAAATCTTTGATAAACCAGATTTCTTCGTGCATGGTATTGACTATGATGCGTGCCCGCGGGTCTTTCTCCCGTATCCGCACAATGATGTCCATCCCGGATATGTCGGGCAGTTCCATATCCAGCACGAAAAGATTGAAACGTTGAGATGCGATAAGATGCAATGCCTCCTGTCCCGACGATGCAGTACATACGTTTTTTATTTCCGGTAGCGAACATTCTACTATCCGCTTCAAACCTTGAAGCACCAAATCATGGTCATCCACCAACAAAATGCGTATATCTCTTTCTTTCATCAACCTATCTTTGTGTTCTGAATTATGTTGCAAAGAAATAGCATTTATCAATATGCGGCATCATCAAAAATAGTGATTTTACTCTCCGGCATACCGGTTTTCCATTAAATGGATAACGATATTTCAAGCCTGAACTTTTGGCTTCCGTCCTGAATATCCGTGGTAAACAAACCGCCGACGGCTTTGGCGCGTTCTTGAATGGTAGTAAGCCCGATGCCCTTTCCCCGCACCTCGCCACCACAGTAGTTTTTACCGTTATTTGAAATTTGCAGAGTCAGCAACTTCCGTTTCAATGTAAGAGTCACATCTATCTCCGTCGCTCCGGAATGTTTCAGGATATTGGACAGCAACTCCTGCATGATGCGATAAACTTCATAAGACACCTCTTCGGGCACTTGGCTCCATTGAATCTCTTCATTTTCTTTACTGAACGCAAGTTGCACGGACGCAGGAAGGGCAAGCCCTTCCACATAGGCCTCCACCGTCTCGGCAAGGGTAGTAACCTGGAACTTAGGCGGCATCAGTTCGTGAGAAATACAGCGTACATCGCTGCGCACCTGCTCCAATAGAGCCAGAATCTCCCGTTTCGACTCGTCCGTAGGCTGCATGTACTGCATATTCATACCGATACCAAGCAGGTCGTTACACACACCGTCGTGCAAATCCTTGGCAAGACGCGTACGTTCGCGCTCCAAACCGTCTATATAGCTTTGGGCAAGTTTCAATTCCTCCTCTTTCCTGATGCGCTTACGCCGGAAGACATAATAGGCAGCCAGCAGCAGGAAAGCGGAAAAAGCCGCCACTGCCGCCACACTCCATTGCATCGTCTTAGCTTTCTGTTCCAAATGCTGCTGAGTGAGCCGCGCTATCTCAAGTTCCTTTTCCTGGTTCTCGTATTTAATGGAGAGTTCCGACAATTCCGTCTCCACCTCTGCCTTATGCAGGCTGTCTGCCGTATGATAGGCCTTTGCGTAATACTCCATAGCCTCCGGATAGTTTTTCATTCCGGCATAGTTGCGTGCCATTCTCTCAAAAAGCCGGTCTACGGGAGTCTGCGAACTGCTGTCCCTCGCAGCCAGCATCCGTTTCTGGATATGCAGGCTCTCGCCATAGCGTCCCATTTTAGTCAGTATGTCACACAGACTTTCATGATACCCCTGCACTTCGGCATTGGTAGCGGGCAGTCCTGCCGCCACTTTATCGCCTTCTGCCATGTAATGATTAATGGAGTCGCGATTGTCCAGCCTGTAATAGGCACTCAACAAATACGCTATGATTTTCAGTACGAATCTCGGCTTCTGCTGCTCCCGTGCTTTGGCAAGTACGGGATAAAGCAGTTGGGCTGCTTCCGCATAATTTTCCCTCAGCGTAAAAATACTTCCCGCCGTAGCGGCAGCATACATCACCATGTCCATGTCATCACTCTTCTCCGATACCTCCAATGCTTTCCGGATGTAATATTCGCCTTCTTTCAGCCGGGCGGTGTTCGTATAGAGAATGGCTATACTCGTCAGCAATTGTGTCCGTTCATCATAAGCCTCGCGGTTATCAAGCAACGCCAATGCCCGGTTATAGCACACCAGCGCCGAATCGGGCATCTCCTTTCTACGGTATATCACGCCGACAGAAGAAAGCACGGAAGCTATCTCGACCTCGTCCCAATGCAAACGTCCGGCTTCTTCGAGCACAAAACGGAAACGCTTTAACGATTCGTCCAACTGCCCCGAAGAAAAATAAGCGTCTGCCAGATTATTCAACAGGTAAAGGTAAGGCTCGGCTTTATCCGTTGCGGCATATTTCAATCCCTGTTCGCAATAATACCGGGTACTGTCCGCCTGGCGATAGGCGTAGTATTCTCCCAAATGACAATAAGCTGCGGCAATGCTGTCGCGGTTCTTCTGGCTCATGCCGCGCACCAGCTCTTCCCGGCAAGCCTGCAACTCCGCATCTTGAGCGTATAAACAAGGATAAATTACAAACATCCCCAAAAGGACAAACAATGTTTTCATATTATAAGATATGGATTTTAAGTATATATAAACAGTCTTTGACACCCACTCACCACAAAGGTAACAATTCATCATAATATCTGCGCAAATATAAATAACCCGGCACATACAATGCTCCATTTACAAGAAAAAACATTCTTTCCATCTCATTTTTATCGTCAAAAAGAAAGAGATTGCCTGTAAACGCCGAATGTAAAAAAGAAGCAAAAAAGGCTGAATTCCGTAAGCGAATAATTTTTTATTGTATCTTTGCGCCTAATTATGAGACGAATCGTACTGACATACATATTTCTATCTATTATAGGCATCTTGGGCGTCGGGGCACAAAACCCTTTCAACCGTATGGATCCTGTAACAGGCCGTGACCAGTTCGGCAACCAGGTAGACCCCAACACACTACCCGATAATCTGGAAGACAGCACCGATACGGAAATCCAAAGCCTTCCGCCCAAACTCTATATGTGGCGTTTGAGTGAAACATTGGGCAACCGCACTATTATCCCCGCCGATACTGCCAACCTGAACTTCCAGAATACCAATCTGGTAGAAGGCATGTACGGACACTATAATTATCTGGGTAATCTGGGTTCCCCCCGTATGTCACGTATCTTTTTTGAACGCAGAGACAACGAGCCGACCATCTTCATGGAGCCCTTCTCCAGCTTCTTCGTCCGCCCCGATGAAGTGAAATTTACCAACAGTAATGTGCCTTTCACCAATCTTACCTACTATAAAGCAGGAAATAAGGTCAACGGTGAAGAACGCTTCAAGTCCTATTTCTCGGTAAACGTCAACAAGCGGCTGGCGTTCGGCTTCAACATTGACTATCTGTACGGACGGGGATACTACCAGAACCAGTCCACATCGAACTTCAATGCCGGAATATTCGCCAGCTATATAGGTAACAAATACCAGATGCAGGCGGTATACAACAACTTCACTATGAAGATGAATGAAAACGGCGGTATTCAGGACGACCGTTACATCACGCGCCCGGAAGATATGGCGGAAGGCAAGAAAGAATACGAATCCACCACCATTCCGGTTAAGTTGGAACAGACGTCAAACAAGAACAAAGATTTCTATGTATACCTGACGCACCGTTACCGCCTCGGCTTCACACGTGAAACCACAACTGTGGAAGATGCCAAATCCCCAAAAAGAGCAGTTGCCAACGACAGCGTACCTTTAGCCAAAGATACCATTATAACCGAAGAGTTCGTTCCCGTCACCAGCTTCATACATACCATGAAAGTGGAACGGGCGCGTCATAAATTCTCTTCCGCCAAGGAGACGGAAGAGCAATATCCCAACGCTTACTTCAACGAAGTAGCCAGCAGGGACTCTACTACGGCTTTCAGTGTAAAGAACGTATTCGGCATCGCTTTGCTCGAAGGTTTCAACAAGTATGCCAAAGCCGGACTGACAGCCTATATATCGCATAAATTCAGCCGCTATGAGCTGATGGACACATTGTCGCGAACCAATTTCGACGAACAGGAGATATTCGTTGGCGGCGAACTGGCCAAACGGCAGGGCAAAACGCTGCATTACAACGTAAACGGTGAAGTGGGCATCATGGACAAGGCACTCGGACAGTTCCGCGTCAATGCCGACCTCGATTTGAACTTCCGCCTCTGGAAGGATACCGTGAACTTCTATGCACGAGGTTATGTAAGCAACACGCTGCCCTCTTTCTATATGCGTCATTATCACTCCAACCATTACTACTGGGACAATGAAAACATGGACAAGGAGTTCCGTACACGCGTGGAAGGCGAGCTGAACATCAGCCGCTGGAAAACCAATCTGCGTGCCGGTGTAGAGAACATAAAGAACTACACCTATTTCAACCAGAATGCCATGCCCGCTCAGGAAAGCGGTAATATACAGGTGCTCTCCGCCACACTGAAACAGGATTTCCGCTTAGGCATCCTGCATCTGGACAACGAAGTAACCTGGCAGAAATCAAGCAATGAAACAGTATTGCCCTTGCCGCAACTCTCGCTATATCACAATCTGTATCTGCTTGCCAAAATAGCCAAGAAAGTACTGACTGTACAGCTTGGTGCGGATGTGCGGTATTTTACCAAATACAATGCACCTGCCTATACCCCTGCCATTCAGCAGTTCCATCTCCAAGCAGCAGATGACCAGGTGGAAATTGGTGGCTATCCGATTGTAAACGTATACGCCAATCTGCATCTGAAGCGGACACGCATCTTTGCCATGATGTATCACGTTAATGCAGGAATGGGTAAAGGCAATTATTTCCTTGTGCCGCACTACCCTATAAACCCGCGCCTGTTCAAGATTGGCATTTCATGGAATTTCTACGACTAATGCCGTCTTTCAACTATGAAAAAGAGTAAATTATCAAAATATATCATCCTGGGGGCAATAGCCGCACTCGTTGCCACATTTATATTGCCCAAAAAGGAAATCCGTAAAGGACATCCGCGCGATTATGCCGAAATAGCAGCAGACGGTACGCTCCATGCCGCTACGGAATATAACTCCATCAGCTTTTATGTGGACGGAGACACCCTGTCCGGATTTCATTACGAATTAATAGAGGCTTTTGCCCGTGATCACGGTCTGCAGGTAGCCATTACTCCCGAAATGAGTTTTAACGAACGTTTGGAAGGTCTGGCAAACGGCAGGTTCGATGTCATAGCCTATGGAATTTTAGCAACCAGCGAATTAAAGGACTCCTTGCTTCTGACCTCTCCGATTGTTCTGAACAGGCAGGTATTGGTACAACGGAAAACAGACTCTCCCGACGATTCCCTGTTTATCAAAAGCCAATTGGACTTAGCGGGAAAGACGCTGAATGTGGTAGAAGGGTCGCCTTCCATCCTGCGCATCCGTAATTTAGGAAACGAAATCGGTGATACCATATATATTAAGGAAGTAGAAAAGTATGGTTCCGAACAACTTATCGCCCTTGTCGCACATGGCGATATCGATTATGCCGTATGCGAAGAAAGCATCGCTCGCGCAGCAGCCGACAGTCTGCCGCAGATAGACATAAATACGGCTATCAGCTTCACCCAATTCTACTCATGGGGAGTGAGCAAACAGTCTCCTGTACTCTTGGACAGCCTGAATGCCTGGCTGGAAAGATTCAAAAAAGGAAAAGAGTACCGGAAAATATATAAGAGATACTACTAAAAAGTTAAACGCTGAAAGCTAAAAGGTCGTGTCAAAAAGAAATTATCAGGTTCTTTTTGACACGACCTTTTAGCTTTCAATGCTTAATCCTCAAATCTTTTCAACTTCCTTCAGCCACATTTCTGAAGAAGCATCGCTCGGCATCCGCCAGTCACCGCGCGGACTGATAGAAATACTTCCTACCTTAGGGCCATCGGGCAAACAGGAACGCTTGAACTGCTGGTTAAAGAAGCGACGGCAAAAAGTCTGCAACCACTTCTTTATAGTCTCTTCATCATAAACATCTTTAAACGTACGTGCAGCAAGGAAGAAAATCTTGGAAGGACGGAAACCGCAACGAAGAAAATAATATAAGAAAAAATCATGCAGTTCGTACGGCCCTACAAGGTCTTCCGTAATCTGCCTGATATTTCCGTTTTCATCCGCCGGTATGAGTTCCGGACTGATAGGGGTGTCCACAATATCCAATAATGTGGCCCGCGACGTCTCATCAATGTCATTCTCCGCCACCCACTTCACCAAATGTTTCACCAATGTCTTGGGGATACTTCCGTTAACACCGTACATAGACATGTGGTCGCCGTTGTACGTAGCCCAGCCTAAGGCAAGTTCCGAGAGGTCGCCGGTGCCAACTACCATCCCCCAGGTCTGGTTGGCAATATCCATCAATATCTGCGTACGCTCACGCGCCTGTGAATTTTCATACACCACATCGTGTACGTTGATATCATGGTCTATATCTTTGAAGTGCTGGATGCAGGCATCCTTTATGCTGACCTCGCGCATGGTTACGCCTAATGATGCCATTAAGTCCACCGCATTGGTATGGGTGCGGTCGGTAGTACCGAATCCCGGCATAGTCACGCCGATAATTCCTTTACGGTTCCAACCCAGTTTATCGAATGTTTTCACACAAACCAGCAATGCCAGTGTGGAATCCAGACCACCGGATATGCCTACCACCGCACTCTTGGCATTGGTATGCAGCAAACGTTGCGCCAATCCCGACACCTGTATGGAGAATATCTCCTCACAACGCTCGTCCAACGCTGCTCCTTGAGGAACAAACGGATGCGGATCGAAAACACGGGTCAGATTCAAATCTTTGGAATTGACATATTCCGTAGAGACACGCACCGGCACTTCCGGTGCACAATTGGCGCGACAGGCTGCAAATGTAGTGTTCACCCGGCGTTCCGTACGTATATGCTCCACGTCAATCTCACTGATAACGACCTGTTCCTCGAACGAGAAACGCTCGCTGCCTGCCAGCAACGTACCGTTCTCGTAAATTAATCCGTTACCTGCAAACACCACGTCTGTAGTAGACTCGCCAAAACCGCATGAACTGAATACATACCCTGCGATACAACGTGCCGACTGCTGGCTGATAAGCGAACGCAAGTAAGCATGCTTGCCTATCCCTTCATTGTCTGCCGAGAGGTTGAAAAGAATTTCCGCTCCTTGCAATGCCAAAGAAGAACTCGGCGGAATCGGAGCCCATAAGTCCTCGCAGATTTCAATTCCGAAGGTTGTATCCGCCGTCTCGAAAAGCAGATTCCGCCCCATGGGGACTATTTGCCCGCACAAACGGGCTGTCGTTTCCGAAACTTCACACGCAGAAGTAAACCAGCGCTTTTCGTAAAACTCTTTATAATTCGGAAGATAAGTTTTAGGAACAACTCCCAATATCTTACCTTTCTGTATGACCACCGCAGTATTCAGCAGTACACCGTTCAAAGGCACGGGCATACCGATAATGGATATAATATCCATCTGACGGGTATTGTTCAAAATCTGCATCAGCCCCATTTCAGCCTCTTCAAGCAGAAGTTGCTGGGCAAAAAGGTCACCACAGGTATATCCGGTAATGCACAACTCCGGAAAGGCAATTATCTGCACTCCTTTCCCATCGGCAATGATTATCTCTTTTTCAATCTGTCCGGCATTGAACTTACAGTCCGCCACTCTAACACGGGGTACAGATGCCGCCACTTTAACATATCCGTAATTCATATATGAATCCTATTAATATTAGGGTGCAAAAATACGGCAATTTATCAATAAACACAAAAGAATCAGCCTTTTCACTTTGCATAGCCGCACTTTCTGATAAAAAATATCTAAAATCTTTTGGATAAACAAAAGAAGTGCCTATCTTTGCAAGAGAATTAAAAATGTAATTATTACAAGTTTGAATTACAGATGATATGGATGTAGTAAAACGATTGCAAAATCATAACATTAAGCCCTCGGTACAGCGCATAGCCATTATGACTTATCTGATGGAGCATCGTACACATCCCACGGTGGATGAAATTTATACGGCACTTGCACCTTCCATTCCCACATTGTCTAAAACAACTGTTTACAACACTTTAAAATTACTTAGTGAACAAGGTGCTGCACAGACATTGACAATTGACGAACGGAATACCTGCTATGATGCAGATACCACTCCTCATGCCCACTTCTTATGCAAACATTGCGGAAAAATATATGATTTGGAATGCAATGCCAACATTAAACAGGTAGAAGAAATGGATATGAACGGACACGAAGTGCAAGAAATCCATTATTACTATAAAGGTATCTGCAAAAGCTGTCTGGAAAATGAATATTTAACCAAAATAACGAATAACTAATTCAACTAATTAAAATCTGAAGTAAAATGAAAAAGTTTAGATGTACTGTCTGCGGTTACGTATATGAAGGAGACGCAGCTCCTGAGAAATGTCCTTTGTGTAAAGCTCCTGCAAGCAAATTCGTTGAAGTAGAAGAAGCACAGGCAGGCGGTCCGTTGGTTTTTGCTGACGAACATGTCATTGGCGTAGCCAAAGGTTGCGATGACGAAATGATTAAGGATTTGAACAACCACTTCATGGGCGAATGCACGGAAGTAGGTATGTACCTTGCAATGAGCCGCCAGGCAGACCGCGAAGGCTATCCTGAAGTAGCTGAAGCTTTCAAGCGTTACGCATGGGAAGAAGCAGAACACGCTGCAAAATTTGCTGAATTACTGGGTGACTGCGTATGGGATACCAAGACTAACCTTGAAAAGAGAATGAATGCAGAATTAGGCGCTTGCGAAGACAAGAAGCGTATCGCTACACGTGCCAAAGCATTGAATCTGGATGCTATCCATGACACAGTTCATGAAATGGCTAAAGACGAAGCTCGTCACGGTAAAGGTTTCGAAGGTCTGTACAACCGCTATTTCAAGAAATAATCCGAAACAATACGGTAGAATATAAAAAAGACTTGCAGAAGAAATTTCTGCAAGTCTTTTTTTATCGGTAACGGGGAATCACTTCCCCTTAAAAACGTAAACCTAAGGTCAGCAGCACCTGGCTTCGGGTATTTTTTACTTTCGTCGCTTCAGGAGAGCCTATCACTAACTGGCCTCCATCTTCATAGGCATTAATGAACGGATAGAAATCTTCCTTGTATGAAGAGAACTTATATGCCAAATCAGCATAAAACATAGACCCTCTGTAACCGAGACCCACTGTATAGTTACTCAAAGCTTTGGTATTTGCAAAATCCGTATCCGTCTGAATTGAGTTATAAGGCAAATCCTTATATGCATCACTATTGAAAATGGCAGAGGTATAATTGTATCCTGCACGCAAAGCAAACTGAGGAATCACTTTATATTCGGCTCCCAAACGAATGGTGCTCACCCCTTTCAGCATAGAAGTAGTACTGTTTTCGTACCCAAATGTATCGGAATAGCCTTCCTGGTCCTTGAATTTCATGGACGAATAGTCCTGATATTCATACTCTGCCCCTAAAGCCAAACTGGAACCTACAGTATATCCCAAACTTACATTATACGTCCATGGTGTCTGCAAGTGGAATTGACGCACCATGTCTCCATTCATTATATCATAAGTATCCACAGTATATTGACCAATCACACCGCTTCCTATACCCGACTCGTTAGCTATATCCAAATCATTCAAGACATTCGACTCCAGACGGGCATTTGTCTTATAATCCAGATTATAATAGGTCGGTGTATGAATGGCTAATCCAATCCTCAAAGGGGAATATTCGAAAGGACGCACGATGGCTCCGAATTTCACATCAAAACCCGAACCGTGTATCTTGTTCCAGCTCTGCAGGTTATAATTCTGTCCGATGCTATTTCCGGCATTATCCAAATAATCTTCACTATAAAAAGTATATTTATTGTAATCTATGGCATAAGCTCCCACAGTTACGCCTAAATATACCCGGTCATTAATATTGAATGAAATATTGAAATCATATTGTTCAATTCCGCCACGCTCTTCCGACCGGAAATTGCCATTTCCTCCTAAAAACATTCCTCCATATTCACCCGGAGTGATATACATTAAATCACCGTTCAGATTCTTTACCTGAGTCCCGTTTTTCATATAGGGAACGTAACCGGAAGGGACATCTCCCTGTCCGTTGTGGGCAATAAAGTCGGTTATCAGATAACTGTCATATCCCAATGCGGATAGCCATCCTACTTCCGGATCTGTATAAATATTGCCCGACCAGTCCTTTATTCCTCCGGCTTGTGCCGCCATATAATCCGTTTGCGTATAATCGCCTAAATTACCTCCCATCGACATATTCTTATAAAAAGACTTCGCCTTATGATAATTAAAGCCGAAATTCACATAACGCAAAGCCGTAGCATTGCCTATCTTTGAAGAAATAACAAAACCGGCATTATCAAATGAGGTTTTCATCTTGTCTGCATTCATCTTACTTCCCATATAATTACTTTCAGTACCATAAGAAGAAAGACTGAATGACAGCATTGCATCATTACTGCGATAAATACCTATACCGGCAGGGTTTGTAGCAATAGTGGAAATATCTCCACCCAACGCACCCATAGCCCCACCCATACTTACAAAGCGTGCTGTACCATTTAAATCCTTATTTGCGATGTTGGCTGCATCGTACACGGTCTGTGCACTTACCGGAACTGCACCCAACATCCCCAAAACAGCTAAAGTTATTATTTTTTTCATATCCTACTCATCTTTTTCTATTGAATACTATACCTATCTTCTTCTTGAAGAACCACCTCCACCGGACGAACGGGTAGCACCGCCGGAATAACTGCGTGAACTGCTACCGCCTCCCGAAGAATAACTACGGGTGGAAGAGTTGTTTTGCACAGGCGTATAAGAGCGACGGCTACTACTGTTACCAGTTGAATAATTGCGTGTTGACGATGCAGAACTGCCCCTGTTGTAAGTAGAAGGACTTCCGGCTGCGGAACGTCTTACACCCGTAGCATGTACACGGCTACTACTTCCCTGCACTCCTGAAGCTGAAGAACCTACCCGTGTACTGCTTGGACGGGTATATACCCTGCGCCGGGTAGAGGCAGCATCTGTACGGGTAGTTACCCCACTGCGTGTACCCGACGGACGTGTACCTACCACACGTCTGGTGGTCGTACCGCTTTGTCCGTTTCTTCTATAGGACGATACACCTGAACGGGTAGTAGCCGAACCGGTCCTGCGAATTGTAGAAGAAGAATTTCTATAACTGCTTGCTCCCGAAGAACGGCGATAGGTATATGTATTACGCGGCCAATAACCGCCACCGGGATAACAGTGATGATGATAGTGGTGATGTCCCCACCAGCCACCTCCATACCAGCCGTCCCAGCTTACGCTCCAGCCAAAGCCCCAGCCCGGACCATACCAACTGTTCCAACCCCAGCCATAATAGGGATAGCCGCCCCAACCGAAAGAGTTATAGCGCCAATCCCACCACAAACGGTTGGTGAAAGTAGGAAATGCATATGCGTACAATCCGTCCGTATATACATTCCAGTCCCATGGATTCAGACCATAAACTACATCCCAGTAAAGCGGGCTGCTGATACTGATGGCATAGCGTGGATTGCGGAAACGGATAATGCGCGTGGCATATTCATAATCATCTTCCGAACCGTCAAAACCGTTCACCCATTCTCCATCCAGGCCATCGTCTTCTTTTTCGTCTATATAAAGCGTATCATTCTCTTGTGAAAAGTCATAGTCTTTAGAGTCATACCGACGATTATACTCGTCTACATCACGAATATTCCCTTTACGGTCTTTCACTACAATGGTCGTATTGCCCGGCGACGCATAAACCGTAGTCGGAGCATTTGTCTTTACTACAACCGCATCGGCAGCCGGAGTTTTTTTCTTCTCCGTCTTTTCCTCTTTTTTCTTGGAAGGAACGTAGTAAAGGTCGTCATCTACACTTTGAGCTGAAAGTGCCCACGGAAGACACAATGCAAAAAGCGATAAAAAAACAATCTTTTTCATATTTATTTGGTTTATGGGTTTACAATTCCATACTTTTTCACACCACAAAGATAACGCAGGGATTTACTCTATACAGAAGATTTTCCCCAAAGATTTATAGGGATTTCCCTAAATGCACCTATCTTTGTATCCAAAACAAATATACGCAGAAATAGGGTTTTCTCCTATACCTGCCTTTTGCATTTAACAAACAATTATATTCCAATGAAATATTTAGAATTTACATTTCATACCACTCCCTGCACGGAAATTGTCAACGATGTCTTATCGGCAGTGCTGGGTGAAGCCGGTTTTGAGAGTTTTGTAGAGCAAACAGACGGAATTACCGCCTACATTCAAAAAGATTTATACAATGAAACTGCCCTCAAAGAAGCTCTTGCCGATTTTCCCTTACCTGATACACAGATAGAATATGCTTACCAAGAAGCGGAAGACAAAGACTGGAATGAAGAATGGGAAAAGAATTTCTTCCAGCCCATTATCATTGGCGACCGCTGTGTCATCCACAGCACATTCCATCGCGACATTCCGCAAGCAGAATACGATATAGTCATCAACCCTCAAATGGCATTCGGTACAGGACACCACGAAACGACCAGTCTCATTATCGGTGAATTGCTGGATAACGATCTGCAAGGCAAATCTTTGCTTGATATGGGATGCGGAACATCCATTCTCGCCATATTGGCACGTATGCGCGGTGCTGCGCCCTGTACAGCCGTCGATATAGATGAATGGTGCGTACGCAACTCTCTTGAAAACATAAAGCTAAATGGAGTAGACCGTATATCCGTTTTTCAAGGAGACGCTTCTCTGTTGAAAGACCAAGGACCTTTTGATGTAATCATAGCCAACATCAACCGTAACATCCTGCTGAACGACATGAAACGATATGTAAGTTGCATGCATCCGGGGTCGGAACTATATATGAGCGGTTTTTACGTAGATGACATTCCTGTAATACAGGCCGAGGCGGAGCATAACGGACTGCGTTTCGTACATCATAAGGAAAAAAACCGTTGGGCCGCAGTGAAGTTTGTATTATGACACAACGATAAAAGGAAGAAAACGGAAAGCAAACTATTGCAGGGTCATACCAACCAATTCTTCCAACGTGCCGTTAAAAACATTCAGATCGACTTCTTCTTCAATGCCGGGAACATTACCTACATCGGTATGTTGCCAAAAATGCCATTTGCCCTCGTACTTCACGGAATCAACGTAATAATGGGCTATCCAGTAAGGATAAGCGTTGAATATGGAGTCGTTGAGATAACGTTTCTTAAATTTATAAGAAGTGTAAAGAATCGGTTTTACGCCGTAATGCGCCTCTACTCTGTCGAGCCAGGTTTTAACGGCAGATTTCAGTTCCAGAGGAGATCTCTTACCCGTAGTTTCCACATCAAGAACGGGGGGAAGGTCTCCTTTTGACAAGTGTACTGTACTAATAAAAAAGTCAGCCTGCTTATGCGCATCTGTCTTGGGTAGGAAATAATGATAAGCTCCTCGGATAAAACCGTATTTCCGTGCCTGACTGAAATTTTCTACAAAAGTTTCATCGCCATAATCGCTCCCTTCGGTAGCTTTCATAAAGATAAAATGTATGGGAAATTTCGCTTCTTTATTATGAAGGAGCTTATCCCAATCTATAATACCCTGATAGTGGGAAATATCAATGCCATGCACCTCATAGTTGCAAGGCATGCATACGCCGTAGCCTTTTAAACCATAACAAGGTTTCCAACGATAAGCATAAGGACGGATAAAGAACCAATAGAATCCTGCTGAAAATACCGCTATAATACAAAATGCCAATAAATTACGCAACCATACAGGCATGGGACGAGACACCGTCTGCTTCTTTTTTCGAGAAGAAGTACGACGGGATACAGGTTTGCGCCGGGAAACTGTACTGTTTTTAGAAGGCATTCAAGTATATTGAAGTAACAAATATCTATCAAAAATAAAACACAAACTACACAGATTACACAAATTCGGATTTGCGCAACTCTTGTGTAATTTGTGTTCTACATAGCCAATTACTGCATTTGCAGTAATTGGCTATAAGATTTTATCTACCTTGTTCCAGTTGCAAAGTCTTGGTAGGCTGGTCGCAAACTTCGGCAGGACCGAAGTATTGGATAGGACCCGGATAAACATAGTCTGTTTCCACAGCCCAACGCTCACGCTGAGCGGCAAATGCCTTGAAAGGAGCACCGTCCAGTCTTACCAAAGCTTTCTGGATAACCGGTTTCATTTCGCCGTGACGACGTTCCATATTCATCATCATTGTAATAGGTACACCACCTGCAATCCACTCTTCGGCAGGAGCTGTAGTATTACGTACGGAAGACATGTAACCGGTCTTACCGTTAGCAATCAGCGCAGATGCCGCATAACCCAAAGAGTAGCAGTAGTCAGCATCGAAATTAGACGGAGCAGCGCAACGTCCTTCATAACCGAAGAAGTGATGCTGTGCAGCGAACTTACCTACATATTTACCTTCTTCTTTCCACTGAGCCAATTTGGCAGCTACCATTTCGGACAACAGTTTCTCCGTTTCAATGAGAGATACCTGTACGTTTCCGTGCGGGTCGCGGTCCAATGACAACTGACGCGCTACACCTTCGGGAAGACTGGCATAGATAGCGGCATTTTCCGGAGAAAGTTTGCGGATGATATAGTCGCGTTGGTGTGATTTCTTAATCTGAGAGAATTCCTCTGCATTAGCAGCCAGGAAATCATTCAACTCAGCGATAAGACGTTTCATAGCGGGGATGAACTCAACCAAGCCCTCGGGGATAAGAACCGTACCGAAGTTATTGCCCTGTGCGGCACGATTAGCCACCACCTGAGCGATACCCGTTACGATATCATCCAAAGACATATCCTTAGCTTCAACTTCTTCGGAGATAATACAGATATTAGGCTGTACTTGCAATGCACATTCCAAAGCGATATGTGAAGCGGAACGTCCCATCAGTTTTATGAAATGCCAGTACTTACGTGCCGAGTTACAGTCGCGCTGGATATTACCGATTACTTCGGCATACGTTTTGCAAGCTGTATCGAATCCGAAAGAAGTTTCAATCATTTCGTTCTTCAAGTCACCATCAATAGTTTTCGGACACCCGATAACCTGTACACCGCAATTCTTCGCAGCATAATATTCAGCCAATACGCAGGCATTTGTATTAGAATCGTCACCACCGATAATAACCAGTGCTTTGATATTCAATTCTTTCAAGATTTCCAGTCCTTTTTCAAACTGTTCCTCTTTCTCCAATTTGGTACGGCCTGAACCTATGATATCGAAACCACCGGTATTACGATATTCATCGATGATATCGGCCGTCAGTTCCATATAGTTATGGTCTACCAAACCACCGGGGCCAAGAATGAAACCGTACAGTTTGCTATCTTTGTTCAACTTTTTAATACCGTCAAAAATACCGGATATCACATTGTGACCACCGGGAGCCTGACCACCGGAAAGAATTACACCCACATTCATAGCAGGGAAATCAACGGTCTCATCGGTATTTTCGAATTTAATCAAAGGCATCCCATAAGTATTGGGAAACAATTTCTTGATTTCTTCCTGATCGGCAACCGACTGGGTAGCTGCGCCGGCCACTGCTTTTACAGTACCTGTCAGCCCTTTCGGAAGTTTGGGCTGATAGGCAGCCCTTGCAATTTGCAATGCACTTTTAGTCATTTCTCTTAAATATTTAAAGGTGTTAATAAAGTTTCGTTTAAAAGCGTCGCAAATTTCGCTCTTTTCCGCAAGAAATGCAAACTGAATGAAGAAATAATGCAAACTTATTCTTCTATCTGCCAGCCTCCACCCAAAGCCTTATAAACATTTACCACTGCTATCAGTTCGTCGCGGATTGCATTGCTGACACCAATCTGGGCATCGAAATATCCACGCTGGGCATCAAGCACGTCCATATAATTAATAACACCATTAATATATTGCAACTGCGCTAAATCCACGTACGTTTTGGCTGAACGTTCCAACTTGAGACGCAACTGATACACTTCCTTTATTTTGTTGAAGTCCACAATTGCGTTCTTAGCCTCTTTAAAAGCATTCAGCACCGTTTTCTCATAGCTATGAACTTCCGCCTCAAACGAAGCTTTCTGTGCCTTTAGAGCAGCTCGGTTCTTACCCCAATTGAAAAGCGGAGTCAATACCGCTCCGTTCAACAATGAATAAGGCGACTGAAGGAAGTTTGACAAGACATCACTCTCCAATCCAAACTGACCGGTCAGCGACAACCGAGGAAACATATTGGTATAGGCCACTTTCACACGAGCATGTTCAGCTATAAGCTGCTGCTCCGCAGCACGAATGTCAGGACGACGTTCCAATAAGCCGGACGGCAATCCTACAGGTAAAGACTCCGGCACATCCAACTCCTCCAAAAAGCGGCTGCGCTCTATACGTGTAGGAAATTCACCGGCAAGAAAAGCTATGTCATTCTCCTTAATGGAAATCTTACGTTCCAGATCCGGAACAAGCGTAGCTGTACGCGCCAACTCTACTTGCGCCTGCTGATAAGATGTCTCCGAAGTAAGTCCGCCTTCAAAACGGATTCTTGCAAGACGCACACCTTCTTCACGAGCCTTTTGTGTCTGACGGACAATTTCCAATTCTGTATCGAGTGCTACCAGCTCGTAATATGCCTGCGCCACTTCCGCAACAATTGTCATACGCAAGGCACGCTGTGATTCTACACTTTGCAGATAATCGGCAACAGCAGCTACTTTTTTCCAACGCAGATTTCCCCAAAGGTCAAGTTCCCACGACAAAAGAGCCTTTGCTTCATAGCTGTTACCCACATCGCGGCTATGTCCGCCATAGTTTTCAACTTCACGCTCTGCCTCTATTTTTCCATTTAACTGAGGAAGTAGATTAGCTACGCTGATACGTTTCTGGGCCGCCATTTCTTTCACGCGAGCGGCCGCAACGAGCATATCTTTATTATACTCCAATGCGCGTGCTATCAGATTACGCAAAGTATTGTCTGTATAAACAGCCTGCCACTGCTCATCGGCAATGCTGATGCTGTCCTGCTGTTGCATCAAACTGTCGGGCAATGCCATTTCGGGACGTACATAGCTTTTGCCTACCTTGCACGATGCAAAAAGAACCGGGGCGAGCAACAGAAGTATATATATATTCTTTTTTTTCATAAGCGTGTAATCAGAATTCATTTACAATGTTATCATCAATCTTTTTTGATTTTGTGTTGCACTTTTTCCTTTGCCTTATAAATCAAAACAAAGAAGAAAGGCACAAGCACAATGCCGAATACAATGGCAAAAATCATTCCAAAGAAAACTCCCGTACCTATTGCCTGACGGCTTGCAGATCCCGGTCCGCTTGCAAGAACCATAGGAAGCATACCCAATACAAAGGCAAGTGAAGTCATCAATATAGGACGGAAACGGAGTTGGGCGGCATGAATGGCCGACTGCACCAAATCTCCTCCATTATCCACCTGTACTTTGGCAAACTCAACGATAAGGATAGCATTTTTTGCTGCAAGTCCCACCAACATTACCAAGCCAATCTGGAAATAAATATCATTTTCCAAGCCACATACAGCAACGCCCAAATAAGCTCCCAATGCAGCTACCGGCAACGAAAGCAATACAGCAATAGGCACAGTCCAGCTTTCGTATTGTGCTGCCAGGAACAGGAATACGAAGAGGAATACCAACGTCAGCACCAGTCCGGTCTGCCCACCGGCTTTCTTCTCCTGATAAGAAAGTCCGCTCCACTCAACACCTATATTATCCGGTAAATGTTCGCGCGCTATCTGTTCCATAATCTCCATAGCCTGGCCGGAACTGTACCCCTGTGCCGCCGAACCGAGAATAACTGCAGTAGTAAACATATTGAAACGTTTAATACTGCCCGGACCGGTTGTATAGGATGCATTACCCAACGAGGTTAACGGAACCATTGCACCATTAGCTGCTTTTACAAAGAACAGATTAATATTCTCTTTGTGCTCACGATACGGAGCTTCAGCCTGAATATATACCTTATATATACGATTGAACATATTAAAGTCATTCACATATACGGAACCCGTATAAGCTTTCATCGTAGAGAACACATCTGCCAACGGCACTCCCAGCATCTTCACCTTGTCACGGTCTACATCAAAATAGAGTTGCGGAATCTCAGACTGCAAAGAAGAAGAAAGCCCCGTCAATTCCTTGCGTTTCTGAGCATAATACATCAAAGTATCCGCTGCCTGTACCAGATTTTCAAAAGTAGCTTCCCCACGTGCCTCAAGTTGCATTTCAAAGCCACCGGATGTTCCCAATCCCGGGATTACAGGAGGAGTAGAAAGATAGACTCCACATTCGGGGTATTCCCTCAAATCCTTTTCCACTTTCTCCATTATCTTATTGATAGTGGTATTTTTGCGTTCCTCCCAAGGCTTCAATATAACAGTTAACTCACTGCGCGCCTGATTGCTTCCTACACGCGGACTGCTACCCGTTACATTCTGCACATAAGCCACATACGGATTCTGCTCCAGATACTGCACGGCACGATCGGTCACGATACGGGTACGTTCCAAAGTAGAACCTTCCGGCAGTTCCAACTCCACTTTAAAGTATCCCTGGTCTTCCACCGGCAAGAAACTGGTAGGAATCAGACGGTGAATGATGAAAATAGCTATCAATACCATACCGAATGCACTCATCAAACGTCTGGGATGCTTGATAACGCGGCTGATAACACCAATATACTTATGATTACTGATATTCAACCATTCGTTAATCTTACGGAACACGATATTCTTTTTCTTTCCGCTGTCGGGCTTCAGGATAAGCGAACACATCACGGGACTAAGCGTCAGTGCCACAACTGTAGAAAGTAATACCGATACAGCAATGGTAATAGTAAACTGGCGATATAATTGTCCGGTGATACCGCTCAGGAAGCTTACCGGAACAAATACGGCACAGAGCACCAATGAGGTTGCAATCAAAGCACTTGCCAAACCGTTCATTGCTTTTTTCGTTGCTTCATAAGGAGAGAGTTTTTCCGTTTCCATCAGATGTTCCACATTCTCCACTACCACAATAGCATCATCCACGACAATACCGATAGCAAGAATCAATCCCAACAATGTCAATATATTCAGCGAGAAACCGAAAATAAGCATGAAACCAAAAGTACCGATCAAAGAAATAGGCACTGCAACAACAGGTATCAAAGTAGCACGCCAGCTTTGCAGTGAAAGGAACACTACCAATACCACAAGAACCAATGCTTCGAACAATGTCTTATACACCTCGTGGATAGACTCCGAAATATAGGTAGTCATATCAAAAGGTATCTCGTAACTCATTCCTTCAGGAAAGTTCGCACTGATTTCTTCCATTGCCTTCTTCACGTTGTCCGCCACTTCCATAGCATTGGCACCCGGAAGCATATAAATGCCGAGAACTGCCGCATTTTCACCGTTAATACCACTTTCCGTACTATATGAGGAAGCTTCAAGTGACACTCTGGCCACATCGCGAAGACGAATAATAGACCCATTGGCATTGGCACGGACCACAATATCCTCAAACTGCTTTGCCGAGCTCAAACGACCTTGCGTTGTAATAGGAATTGTAATGTCCAAACCTTGCACCGGCTGCTGTCCCAAAACACCGGCAGCCGATTCGCGGTTCTGGTCTTTCAAAGCATTCTGCAAATCCTGAACAGTCAATCCGAAATTTGCCAGTTTGTCTGGCATGGCCCAGATTTGCATGGCATAGTAACGGCTACCGATATTAGACACACGTCCCACACCGGGAATACGGCGTAAAAGGTCGAGTACGTTAATAGTAGCAAAGTTACTCAGATAGATTTCGTCGAATTTCGGATCATTGGAAGTCAAACAGATTGTCATCAGCTGGCTGGGAGCCTGCTTTTCTACCGAAATACCATTCTGAATGACTTCCGCAGGCAAACGGCTTTCCGCCAGCTTTATACGGTTTTGAATTTCCACGGCAGCCAAATCCGGATCGGCAGATACATCAAAGGTCACGGTTGCCGAAAAGCCACCGGAATTGGAACTGTTGGACTCCATGTACAACATACCCGGAGTACCGTTTATTTCCTGTTCGATAGGAGTCGCCACTGCTTGTGACACAGTCAGCGCACTTGCCCCCGGATAGGATGCACTGATTTTCACAACGGGCGGTGTTATCTGTGGGTATTGATCCACCGGAAGCATAGTCAGACCGATGATACCGACAATTACAATCACAATCGATATCACCGCCGAGAATACAGGGCGGTCTATAAAGAAACTTACTTTCATACTGTTATTTTACTTTGAGAGATTCTTATCCTTTTCTTTATTCTCAGAAGCGGCTTTCTTATTCAGAGAATCTGCCGGCTGCTCATCTTCCTTTTTGGGAGCAGCTGCTTGTGCACGCACTTTCATTCCCGGAGTAAGTTTATGGAAACCTTCCGTCACTACCTGCTCGCCTGCCGCCAGTCCGCGTTCAACAACCATATTGTTACCAAACTCAGGTCCTAATTCAATGAAGCGCTTTTCAACTGTCGAATCGCGGCGCATTACATATATATAAGCACCGCCTTTCTCAATGGTAACGGCCTTTTGAGGAACTGCCACAGCACCTTCGCGTACGTCCAACAACAGTTTTACTTTCGTAAACTGTCCGGGCAGCAATACTCTGTTCGGATTAGGCATTTCGGCACGAACGGAGAACGTACCGGTTTGCGGGTCAACCTGCGGTTCTGCAAAATCGACATAACCTTTGTAAGGATAAACAGTATTATCAGCTAAAGTAATCGTGATATTAGGCTGCCAAGAGCGGGTAGAATCCTGACGGCCTATCTCTATATTGCGCTCTTTGCTTTTAAGATAGTCCAATGCGGTCATGCTGAAATCTACCAATACCGTATCACTTTTTACTATGGTAGCAAGCAATGATTTAGCCCCGGGACCTACCAATGTTCCCAAGTCCACATTTCTTTCACTGATATGCCCTGACAACGGAGAACGCACAATGGTATACCCCAGTTCCAATTCCGCCTGGTCCAGATCAGCCTGACTCATAGCAACAGAAGCCTCGGCCGTTTCATAAGCAGCCTGCGCATTATCCAAATCCAACTGACTGGCAGCATTCTGTGCATACAAAGGACGGATACGTTCCAAATCCCGTTTGGCTTTCAACGCCTGCGCTTCATCTTTCTTTAACTGTGCACGGGCCTTGTCAGCCTTTGCACGATATTGGTCTTGATTGATAACAAATAAAACCTGGTTTTTAGTTATATACGTCCCTTCGGCAAAAAGCATACTCTCCAAATAGCCTTCCACACGTGCACGGACTTCCACAAACTGTTGTGCACGTATACGACCTACATACTCACCAAAAATTTCCACATCACCCACTTCGGCAGGTTCTACAATAACAGTAGGTAATTCCGGCTGAATTTTCTTGGGCCAAGTCAATATCAGATAACCGGCAAGCAGCACTGTCATGCAGGCTATCATCATTATCACCCGTTTCTTTCTCAGCTTTAATTCTTTTTTTGTAAAAAATAGTCTCATGCTTGTTTGTTTATTTAATTTAACCCTATTTCCCATTTCAAAGCAAACGCAATGCCAAAGCAGGACAAAGGGTATTCTTTATTATATAATAGTTTAGTTATCAGACATGAACATATATATAAGTAGTAATATTCCACCTGCTTTCCACACTCACATTGTAGAAAATCTCCACAAATGTAGAATTATTCCACGAACTATTTCTCATTAAAAACACATAAATTTTCATTTTTCCACTCAACTCATGAAGAAAAACACTATCTTTACCGAAAATAACACTATTCATTCACATAAAAAGTAAAGATTATGGCAAGTAGAAAAGCATTGAAAAAGAACGTCAATTATATCGCCGGTGAATTATTCGCCGAATGCCTTATGAACAGTCTGTATGTACCCGGAACAGACAAGAAGAAAGCTGATGAACTAATGGGTGAAATTCTGAAAATGCAAGATGAATTCATCAGCCGTATCAGCCATACCGAACCGGGAAATGTAAAAGGTTACTACAAGAAATTCCGTTCTGATTTTAATGCTAAAGTAGACTCAATCATTGAAGCTATCGGCAAACTTAAATAATAAGAATGAAGAAAAGACTATATAGTTTTATCTATTATCGCCTGTTAGGTTGGAAAACAAATGTAACAGTGCCCAACTATGACAAATGTGTCATTTGTGCAGCGCCACATACATCCAACTGGGATTTGTTTATCGGCAAACTGTTTTATGGTGCCATCGGACGAAAAACCAGCTTTATGATGAAGAAAGAGTGGTTTTTTTTTCCTTTGGGATTGATATTCAAAGCTATCGGCGGCATACCGGTAGACCGAAGCCGGAACACATCTTTGGTAGACCAGATGGCAAACAGATTTGCCGGAAGCAAACTGTTTCATTTAGCCATTACTCCGGAAGGTACGCGCAAATTCAACCCTAACTGGAAAAAAGGTTTTTACTTCATTGCGTTGAAAGCACAAGTTCCTATCATGCTTATCGGTATAGATTATCCTACCAAGACTATAACTTCCACCAAGGCAATAATGCCAACGGGAGACTTTGAGAAGGACATGCATGAAATAAAGCTCTATTTTAAAGATTTTCGCGGAAAGATTCCTGAGAATTTCTCCGTTGGAATAAATTAAAAGACAACCGATAGCAACTGTTTACTAAAATGAACCAACTGCGTGTCAGTATCCTACAAATGGATATTGCTTGGGAGAATAAACAAGACAATCTTCGCCGTCTTCGCGAAAAGCTGGAAGCTCTTCGCGAAGCGACGGAGATTATTGTTTTACCGGAAACCTTTTCTACCGGTTTCAGCATGAACACCGGCACATTGGCAGAGCCGGTAACAGGTAATACAATTACAACACTACGCCAATGGGCTTCAAAATATCAGATAGCTATTGCCGGAAGCTACATAGCTTGTGAAGAGAATTTTGTTTCATCTGAAAGCAATCCATTATCCTACAAAAACTCTACCTATTACAACCGCGCCTTTTTCCTCACTCCCGAAGGGGAAGCTTATTTTTACGATAAACGACATCTGTTCCGCATGGGCAACGAGACAGATAATTTCACGGCAGGCAGCCGTCGTATCATAATTCCGTATCGAGGTTGGAATATACTGCTACTCGTCTGCTACGACCTGCGCTTTCCGGTATGGAGCCGGAATACAGGCAATGAATACGACCTCCTGATTTACGTTGCCAACTGGCCTGTACCCCGACGTAAAGTCTGGGACATACTTTTACAGGCACGGGCATTGGAAAATATCAGTTACGTTTGCGGCGTAAACCGTATCGGTAAAGACGGTAATAGCTTCTCCTATAACGGCGGCAGCGCAATCTACTCATACAAAGGTGAAATGCAGATTCAAGTGCCCGACCATGAAGAAGGAACAGCTACGGCTACTCTTGAACTTTCCGCACTACAAGAATTCAGAAACAAATTTCCGGCATGGAAAGATGCGGATTCATTCACTATCGTCTCAGATAGTAATTCACGGTAGTCACTACCCGTATACTTTTAATATAAGGCGTATTGGCATCTCTGTCCGATATGGAGAATTGTCCCTGCGAAGCATTCCGTATCTTACCCAGGCTACTGTCTGAGTCTTTTGCAAACTTTTCGGCAGCGGCACGGGCATTTTTCGTAGCTTCTTCTATCATTTGCGGCTTCACATCATTCAAGCCTGTAAATTCATACACCACATTATAGCGATAATCACCTCCACTGATGGCAATACCCTGTTTCAACAGTTCAGCCTGTTCCGACATCAGTTTCCGTACCTTATCTACATTTTTTGAAGTAACCGTAATGACTGATGTAGCATTATACCGATAAGCAATATCACGATTTCCATAGCGTTCGGCCTGCATATCTATCACTTCCGGCGGGGCAATACTGATTTCTTCCTTAGCAATGCCGTTGCTTTCCAAAAATTTCACAATTGCCTTGTTTTTCTGTTCCATATTGGCATAAAGCAGCGACGGATCATTCCCTATATCTTTATACATCAAGGGCCATATCACCTTATCAGCAGGAACTTCCATCTCAGCCAACCCTTTTACACTGACAATACGTTCTTTATCTATAAAATCATTTATACCCCATTTAATTATCACTCCCAGCAGTACCATACCAACGGCAATAATAGCCGCTTCTACTTTCCATGTTTTCATAATCCATCGTTTTATTAAGTTTATTATAAGTAAAACAAAATAACGAAAATAAAGTTCCCGCTTACCATCATCCTGATTAAAAGATATTAAACAGGTATTTCTTTAAACATTACGTATTAAATTTTAGAGTATTTAATAGAAATACCTAAATGTATGGAGTGCATCTTACCTAAAAAGTAGTTATTTTTGTCCTTTGAAATAATGTCTGACGACTGAAACAATTAATTTATTAACACTAACCCCTAAATCCTATGTTGACTCAACTTATCAACGCACGTATTCTGACCCCTCAAGGTTGGCTCAAGGACGGTTCCGTTCTCATCAGAGACGGAAAAATTTTAGAAGTAACCAATTGCGACCTCGCCGTTATCGGTGCACAACTGATTGATGTAAAAGGAATGTATGTACTGCCCGGCGGTGTAGAAATCCATGCACATGGCGGTGGCGGACGCGATTTTATGGAATGTACCGAAGACGCTTTCCGCGGTGCGGTCCAAACCCACATGAAATACGGAACTACCAGCATATTCCCTACTCTGTCCTCTTCTACCGTACCGATGATTGAACAGGCGGCAGAGACTTGTACGAAGATGATGGCGGAAAAAGACAGTCCTATACTGGGTCTGCACCTCGAAGGCCATTATCTGAACATGGCGATGGCAGGCGGACAGATGCCCGAGAACATCAAGAATCCCGACCCTAACGAATACATTCCTATCGTGGAAAACTGGCACTGCATCAAGCGTTGGGATGCTGCTCCCGAATTACCCGGAGCCATGCAGTTCGGAAAATATATCACCGGAAAAGGCATTTTGGCTTCGGTAGCCCATACACAAGCCGAATTTGAGGACATACGTACAGCCTATGAAGCCGGATACACACATGCTACACATTTCTATAATGCAATGCCCGGATTCCACAAACGCCGTGAATACAAATACGAAGGCACTGTGGAGAGCATTTACCTCATGGACGACATGACTGTGGAAGTTGTAGCCGACGGTATCCATGTACCGCCCACAATCCTGCGCCTGGTCTACAAGATAAAAGGTGTGGAACGGATGTGCGCCATCACCGATGCCCTGGCATGTGCGGCCAGCGACAGCAAAGAAGCTTTCGACCCGCGTGTCATCATTGAAGACGGAGTCTGTAAGCTTGCGGACCACTCCGCCCTTGCCGGCAGTGTGGCTACTATGGACCGGCTGATACGTACAATGGTGCAGAAAGCCGATATACCTCTGGCAGACGCCGCACGAATGGTATCCGAAACACCGGCACGCATTATGGGTGTATACGACCGTAAAGGCTCGCTCCAAAAAGGGAAAGATGCCGATATTATCGTAATGGACGAAGATTTGAAGATTAGAGCAGTATGGGCAATGGGTAAATTAGTGCCTGAAACCGATACTTTATCATAAAATTTATCCCAACATCATGCGGATGAACTTTGTTTTTCGTATTTTTGTTAAGTTTTGAACAAGCGAACAGCTTTAATCATTTATTAATAACCAAATATTGTATGAAAACCAATCTTAGTTCTCAAATTACTCTGAATAGAGTATCCCCCAGGTACTACAGACCGGAGAACGCTTTCGAGCGATCGGTACTGACACGTCTCGAGAAAATTCCGACAGACATTTACGAGTCTCCCGAAGAAGGAGCCAACCAAATTGCATTGGACATCGCACAGATGATTCGTGACAAGCAAAAGGCCGGACGCTTCTGTGTATTGGCACTGGCTGGCGGCAACTCACCGCGCAATGTCTATTCGGCCCTTGTGCGCATGCATAAAGAAGAAGGACTGAGTTTCCGCAATGTAGTGGTATTCAACCTTTACGAATATTATCCGTTGGCTTCAGACGCTGTGAACAGCAACCTCAATTCTTTAAAGGAAATGCTGCTCGACCACGTAGACATTGACATGCAGAACGTATTCAGCCCCAGCGGTACTATCGCCAAAGATACTATTTTCGAATATTGCCGTTTGTACGAGCAACGTATCGAAAGTTTCGGCGGCATTGATATAGCTGTATTAGGTATCGGACGTGTCGGTAATATCGGTTTCAACGAACCGGGTTCACGCCTGAACTCCACCACCCGATTGATTTTGCTGGACAGTGACTCACGCAACGAAGCATCCAAAATGTTCGGAAGCATTGAAAGCACACCGGTAAGTTCCATAACAATGGGTGTAGCCACAATTCTCTCCGCCAAGAAAGTATATCTGCTGGCATGGGGTGAGGAAAAAGCCAAAATGGTAAAAGAATGTGTGGAAGGTAACGTAACGGATACAATTCCTGCCTCTTATCTTCAAACCCATAACAATGCCCATATCGCCATCGACCTTTCGGCAGCCGCCAATCTGACACGTATCCAACGTCCCTGGCTGGTGACTTCCTGCGAATGGAACGACAAACTGATTCGCAGCGCCATCGTCTGGCTGTGCCAACTGACCGGAAAGCCGATTCTTAAACTGACTAACAAAGATTATAACGAAAACGGTCTGAGTGAGTTGCTTGCCCTCTACGGTTCTGCTTATAATGTAAACATCAAGATTTTCAACGATCTGCAACACACCATCACCGGTTGGCCGGGCGGCAAGCCGAATGCAGACGACACTTATCGCCCCGAACGTGCGAAACCGTATCCAAAACGTGTCATTGTATTCTCTCCGCATCCGGACGATGATGTCATATCCATGGGAGGTACTATCCGCCGACTGGTAGAACAGAAACATGATGTACATGTGGCCTATGAGACTTCCGGTAACATTGCCGTAGGCGATGAAGAGGTAATCCGTTTCCTGCACTTCATCAACGGTTTCAACCAACTCTTTAACAACAGTGAGGACCAAGTTATCAACGAAAAATACACCGAAATCCGCAACTATCTGAAAGATAAGAAAGACGGTGATATGGACACCCGCGACATCCTGACTATCAAAGGACTGATTCGCCGCGGTGAAGCGCGTACGGCATGTACCTATAATAATATCCCGTTGGATCACTGCCATTTCCTCGACCTGCCGTTCTATGAAACTGGTAAGATTCAGAAGAACCCCATCAGCGAAGCCGATGTGGAAATCGTACGCAACCTATTGCGTGAAGTGAAACCCCACCAAATCTTCGTTGCCGGCGACCTTGCCGACCCACACGGCACACACCGTGTTTGTACGGATGCCGTATTCGCAGCTATCGACCTTGAAAAGGAAGAAGGAGCCAAATGGCTGAAAGATTGCCGCATCTGGATGTATCGCGGTGCATGGGCAGAATGGGAAATCGAGAACATTGAAATGGCAGTGCCCATCAGTCCCGAAGAATTACGTGCGAAACGTAACTCTATCCTGAAGCACCAAAGCCAGATGGAGAGCGCACCATTCCTGGGCAACGACGAACGTCTGTTCTGGCAACGAAGCGAAGACCGCAACCGCGGTACAGCTGCATTGTACGACAGCCTGGGTCTGGCATCCTACGAAGCTATGGAAGCATTCGTAGAATACATTCCGCTGTAAATGTTTGCTAAATAGAAACAAGAGAGTGGGAAGTGATGAACTTCTCACTCTTTTTTATGTATTTTTGTACGGTACTTAACCATCGGACATGAAAAAACTATATTTATCCATATTGTTCCTGCTCGCAGGAGTTGGTTCTGTCTTTTCACAAGACGTAGAACAGGCCGTTCGGGAACGGCTGCAGGCCTTTTTCCAAACGTATATCCCTGTCAATGTCAATATCGGTACATGCCGACTCGACAGTGTACTTATCGATTTCCACCGAAAAACAATCCGCATCTATGCCGATAATACATTCTCCTACCAGCCCTTCCGGCCAGAAACGGTGAACAGAATTTACCGGGACATCAAAGAAATTCTTCCGGGTCCCGTAACTTACTTTGACATTACTGTCTTTACAGACGGACATTCCATCAACGAACTTATTCCCAACACATACAGAAACGGAAAAAAAGACAAGAGCCGCCTGTTTACCGATATACACTATAAAGATGCTCCCTGGGTGACCCGTACGTCCCGTCCTTTTGAAATAACCCGCGGACTGGAGGGACGCCATATCGCTCTGTGGCAAAGTCACGGAAAATACTACATCAATAACAAAGACAAATGGGGTTGGCAGCGTCCGCGCTTGTTCTGTACCTCCGAAGACCAATTCACACAATCGTTCATCCTGCCTTACCTCATCCCGATGCTGGAAAATGCGGGAGCCAACGTATTCACCCCTCGCGAACGGGACACGCAAAAACAGGAAATCATTGTAGACAACGATGACAACCGGAACACCACAAACTCCCTCTATCTTGAGGTAAAGAGCAGAAAAGCACAGTGGGAAAAAACTGCTCTGCCTGGATTTGCACAACAGAAGCGTATCTACACGGAAGGAGAAAATCCTTTTCATGACGGTACAGCCCGCTTTGCACAAACTGAAAAGAAGAAAAACAAAGCCTTTGCCGAGTGGGTTCCCGACATCCCGGAAACCGGAGAATATGCTGTATACGTTTCCTATCAAAGCCTGCCCAACAGCGTGAGCGATGCCAAATACCTTGTATTCCATAACGGCGGTGTCGCTGAGTTTAAAGTAAACCAACGTATAGGCGGCGGCACATGGGTATATCTCGGCACTTTTACTTTCGACAAAGGAAGCAACGACTACGGCATGGTAGTATTGAGCAATGAAAGCCGGGAAAAAGGAGTGGTATGCGCCGATGCCGTGCGCTTCGGCGGTGGTATGGGCAACATTGCGCGCGGCGGCCAAGTCAGCGGTCTGCCCCGTTATCTGGAAGGCGCGCGTTATTCCGCCCAATGGGCCGGTATGCCCTACCCCGTATATGCCGGATACAAAGGACAGAACGACCTTTCGGATGATATCAATGTACGTTCGCGTACAATCAACTACCTGTCGGGCGGTTCCGTATTCAACCCCAAAGAACCGGGATTGGGAGTTCCTCTTGAGATGAGTATGGCACTGCACAGCGATGCGGGTTTCAGGACAGACGACCGGATTGTAGGTACACTCGGCATCTACACTACCTATTTCAACGATGGCAAGTTAGCGGCAGGAACAAACCGCTACGCCTCGCGCGACCTTACCGACCTGTTCCTCACCCGTCTGCAACAGGACATCCGTTCCACTTTCAATGCAGACTGGACGCGCCGCAGCATGTGGAACCGTAACTACAGCGAGACCCGCCTGCCTGCTGTTCCTTCCACAATTGTAGAACTTCTGTCGCACCAGAATTTTGCCGACATGCGCTTGGGACACGACCCCAAATTCAAGTTCACGGCAAGTCGTGCCCTATACAAATCCATCCTGCAATATATCTGTACCCAGCATAATAAAGAATACGTCGTACAGCCCTTACCTGTCCACAATTTCTCCGTCCGCTTCGGTAAGAAGAAAAATACCCTGGAACTTTCCTGGCAAGGAGTGGATGACCCGTTGGAACCGACTGCCACACCCCACGAATACATTGTCTATACACGCATCGGGCGAGGCGGATTTGACAATGGTGTACGCGTAAGCAATCCTTTCCACACTCTGAAGATAGAACCGGGCATCGTTTATTCCTTCAAAGTAACGGCAGTGAACCGGGGTGGTGAAAGCTTCCCGTCCGAAATCCTTGCCGCATACAAGTCCAAGCACGAAAAAGCACGCGTTCTCATCATCAACGGTTTCGACCGTATCAGTAGCCCTGCTGTGATAAACACACCCGACGAAGCCGGCTTTGACTTGACGAAAGACCCCGGAGTACCTTATCTATATGATATATCACTCTGCGGCAGCCAGCTGAATTTCGACCGCAAAGAAGCCGGAAAACGTTTGGGAGAAAGCGGCAATGAATACGAAGGGATAAAAATAGCCGGAAACACATTCGACTATCCCTTTATACACGGTAAAGCCATACAGACCGTCGGCGGCTACAGCTTTACTTCATGCAGCGATGAAGCCGTAGAAAACGGTAGTGTAGCATTGGAAGAATATCCAATAGCAGACTATATTCTGGGACTGGAAAAGACGGACGTCAATCTGTCACGGGCAACCTATTACAAAACTTTCTCTTCGTCCATGCAGCGTGCCTTGACAGCTTACTGCCGGTCGGGCGGCAACCTACTGGTCAGCGGTGCATACATAGGCAGCGACATGAACGACTCGCAAGGCAATCGGGAATTCACCCAAAACATCCTGAAATACCGTTTCGACAGCAGCTTACAGGTATCCGGCGAACATATCGGCATACAAGGTCTGGGGCGCATCCTCAGCATTCCCCGCCTGCCCAATGAACGGGCTTATCCCGTGACGACCCCCGATTGTATCCGCCCTATGGCAACCGCCTTTCCCGTAATGACCTATACCGGGGGAAATCTTCCTGCTGCCGTAGCTTATAAAGGTAACGACTACCGCACATTCATCATGTCATTTCCCTTTGAAAGTATCCGGGAAAAAGCCGGCAGAACAGCGGTTATGGCATCCATTCTGCATTTCTTTTCCGCCGATAATGCAGGTGTGCACAGAGAATAATGGCAATCTTGATAAATAATCCGGTGAAATAGGTATAATCTGTGGTGAAAAACTTATCTTTGCTTTTACAGAAAATATGAATCACTGAATATTAACCATTAAAACATTAATGCCATGTACACTATACAAGCCAATCCCAGCGGAACCCGCAACTTGGAAATATCGGAAGAAAACCTTGCCACTATCGAAAAATACGGTCTCTTCCGTCATCTCATCGACAGTAACGGCATCGTGGACGAAACCGTGCTCGACAAACTCAAACTGAATATCCGTTCCCTCATCGCCGCCCAGGAAGAGGACAGCAAAGACCTGCTCGACCTCTGCATCGATGTTATCTACCACAACAATATGAAAGCCTTCGGATTACAGCAGCTTATCAAGCTCTACCTGCAATGGCTTTCCCAACAAACAACCATAGAAGAGGAAGAAAATAAATGAGAACCATTGACACACGCGGACAGAACCTGTACAGTCCTCTTATTCCGGCCATAAAGGCCATGTGCGAAGCCGGAAAAGGCGAGAAACTGGAAATCATTATGGACGATGCAACCGCCTTTAATGACCTCAAAGAGTATCTTGCCGAACAGGGAATCGGCTTCCGGGAGATTTATGACGGAGAGGAAATGCTGGTACAATTCTGTAAATAATTAAAACTTTCCGTATCTTTGCACCCATGAAAGAGTACAGACTGACTGATTGGTTGCCTACAACCAGGAAAGAAGTGGAACTTCGCGGGTGGGATGAGCTGGACGTTATTTTGTTCAGCGGTGATGCGTATGTGGATCATCCGTCATTCGGGGCAGCCGTCATCGGGCGCATCCTCGAAGCGGAAGGTTTGCGTGTGGCGATTGTACCCCAACCCAACTGGCGAGATGACTTACGGGATTTCAAGAAACTGGGACGTCCCCGTCTCTTCTTCGGTGTCAGTGCAGGCTGTATGGACAGCATGGTCAACAAATACACTGCCAATAAACGTCTGCGCAGCGATGATGCCTATACTCCCGACGCACGTCCGGACATGCGTCCCGAATATCCTTCGATTGTCTATACCCAAATACTGAAAAAGCTATATCCCGATGTACCTGTCATACTGGGCGGCATCGAAGCAAGCATGCGCCGGTTGACACATTACGACTATTGGCAAGACCGTGTGCGCCCAAGCATCCTCGTGGACAGCGGTGCCGATGCACTGATATACGGCATGGGTGAAAAACCCATTATGGAACTTGTACGAAAACTGAAACAGCAACAACCGGTCCTTGACATCCCCCAATTGGCTTATCTTACGAAAGAAGTGCTGCCGCAAGAAGGAGATATCACCCTATTCACACATGAAGAATGTCTGAAAGACAAGAAGAAACAGGCTTCCAACTTCCGCCATATAGAAGAAGAGAGTAATAAATATGCTGCTTCGCGTATCTTGCAGGCCGTAGGCAGGCAAACTGTCGTTGTCAACCCGCCTTATACGCCCTTGACGGAAGCGGAACTCGACCGTTCTTTCGACCTGCCTTACACGCGTCTCCCGCATCCCAAATATAAGGGCAAACGCATACCCGCATACGATATGATTAAGTTCTCCGTCAACATTCATCGCGGATGTTTCGGCGGTTGTGCTTTCTGTACCATTTCGGCACATCAGGGCAAGTTTATCGTCAGCCGCAGCAAGGAAAGCATATTGAAAGAAGTAAAGGCAGTAATGGAATTGCCGGATTTCAAAGGGTATCTTAGCGACTTGGGCGGTCCTTCTGCCAATATGTACAAGATGCGGGGACGTGATGAAGCCATATGTAAGAAGTGCAAACGCCCGTCGTGCATCCACCCCAAAGTATGTCCTAACCTGAATACAGACCACAGTCCGCTACTCGATATTTATCATGCGGTAGACAATCTGCCCGGCATCAAAAAATCATTTATCGGCAGCGGTGTACGCTATGACCTGCTGCTGCACCAAAGCAAAGACCCCAAAACCAACAAAAGCACGCAGGAATACACCCGCGAACTCATAGTTCGCCATGTCAGCGGCCGCCTTAAAGTTGCGCCGGAGCATACCTCGGAACGGGTGCTCAGCATCATGCGCAAACCGCCATTCAGCCAGTTCGGAGAGTTCAAAAAGATATTCGACCGTATCAACCGCGAAGAAGGTCTGAGACAACAGCTCATCCCCTACTTTATCTCCAGCCACCCCGGCTGCAAGGAAGAAGATATGGCGGAACTTGCTGTCATCACCAAGCGTCTGGACTTTCATCTGGAACAGGTACAGGACTTTACTCCTACCCCCATGACCGTTGCTACCGAAGCATGGTACACTGGTTTCCACCCCTATACACTGGAACCCGTATTCAGTGCCAAGACCCAGCGCGAGAAATTGGCACAACGTCAGTTCTTCTTCTGGTACAAACCCGAAGAACGGAGAAATATTATCAATGAACTGCGACGGATAGGACGAAAAGATTTGATTGACAAGCTGTACGGGAAATAACAGCACCGACAACCGGACCATCCATATCCTGTGACAGGCAACTTTCAATAAGTTAAAACATTCTTTTCTATTAAAATAAACTTACTTTCATAAAACAAATGAATAGTTATCGATGTTGATAGATGACATTGCCTGATAACTATTTGTAAAAATTAGTATACAGGCATATCATTAGAAGCTAATTATTCCGTTTGCAATAATACCATCCGACCAATTAAATTTCTCTTGAACTTAGTAATAATAAAAGTACGAAAACCGGACATCGTATCCGGCTTTCCGGACTCCAACACTCTCTTAAAAGCAATCGGTTGGTAACAAAAAGTCAGTAGCAATGATACAGCGTACAATTAAAAACAGAATCCGATACTCAAAATATAAACTTCTGCTTATGCTCATAGGGGTATTATCGGCACACTCTTGGACACAAGCGCAAAACAGTCCGCCGACCAATGAAGTGATGATCGACATCGACACAACCGCCTCATGGGAAAAAATAAAAAAGAAAAAGACACATCTGGCTCTCAAAACAAATCTCCTGTACGCTGCTACCTTAACTCCCAATCTGGGTTTGGAAATAGGAATAACCCCGCAGATAAGCCTCAACATAGTCGGCAGCTATAATCCATGGAACCGTGAAGGGAAAAAAGGCGATAATGACAAGCTGGTACATTGGTTAGTGCAACCCGAAGTGAGATACTGGCTTTGTGAAGCATCAAACGGACATTTTATCGGCATTCATGGCATTGCCACAAAATACAATATCGCCGGGTATAGCCTATTCAGCATGCTCGATAAGAACTATCGCTACGAAGGTTGGGGAGCAGGAGTCGGAATCAATTACGGATACAGTTGGGCATTCTCCAAAAGATGGGGCATAGAGGCTTACCTTGGAATAGGAGTCGTGCAATTCACATTCGACAAGACAGATAACAGGGACTGGTGCTGTAACAAGTCCGAACATGCTGAAAAGACCTATTTCGGGCCCACCCAAATAGGCATTTCATTAATCTACAACATTAAATAATCCGGAGAAATATAAACCTAATGAATCCTATTATTATCATCATTTCATTCATTTCACTACTGATACCTGCCTATGCCCGGGCATCAACAGAAAACGGGTCTCAGGGGAGACACCTGTCCATCACTCAAATTCAAGTGCGGAATACAGGTGACAGTATAGAGCTCAGCTTCAGTTGTGCTCCCGCCCGGTTCAATACCCGAAAGCCGGAACGCATTACAGTTACTCCAGTAATTTCCGATGGCGATCATCAAGCACGGTTCCCCTCTTTTGCAATAATCGGCAAAAGGAAGAGGATGTCCCCTGCATTACAGTACAATGCAACCATGAAATACGAAGACTGGATGCGAGGAGGCATACTTGCCTTTGAAAGCAACATTAAATTATGCGCCAAACAAGCCATACTGACAACAGCCGTTGTCAACAACAGAATACTTCAGGACCCGGATGTGGAAATCGTACAATTTACCGATACCGCCGAAACTGTCATACCTGTTCTTACTACTGCCGAAAAGCTGGCTCAAGACTACGATTTTCTGGCTGACGAGTCCACGAGAAGCGAATTTGATGAAGAAAACCGGAGCAATGCTGTTTCCATTTTATTTAAAACTGGTTCGGCAACCCTGCTTCCCGAATACCGGAACAACAGTCGGAATCTGGATTTACTGGTCGATATTATCCTGAAGATTAACCAGTCTCCCGACAGTCGCATCAGTCATATCCTGATTGCAGGTTATGCGTCTCCCGATGGCGATATCCGCATAAACTCCGACTTTGCAACGCTTCGCGCCGCTGCATTGAAAAAGTATCTGATGCGGCACACCCGGCTCGACTCCGGTACATTCGAGGTAATTAACGGCAAGATAGACTGGTACGGTTTGTCCCAGATGGTCGGTAAATCCGATATGCCGGATAAGGAAACGGTACTCAATATTCTCAGTGTCACTCCCGTCGAGGGAAGCTCGGGCAAACGTGGCAGAAAGAACGAACTTATGTACCTGAAAGCCGGAGTCCCTTACCGTTATATGCTGAAGAACTTCTTTCCGGCACTCCGTTCAAGCACCTGTATCAAGGTATTTTACGAAAAAAAATAAGAATATAAAATAAAAAGACTCCCGACAGGGAGTATACAATTCACTTTTCTAATAACTTAACAAAACTTTAATTATGAAATTAAGAAATCTTTTGGCAGTTTCCGCAACTGCATTCACATTGCTGTCATGCAATGATTCAGACAATCATCCGACTCCCGGCAAAGGTGAGTTAACCCCCATTACCGTCAATATAAAAGGAAATGCCGACACCCGTGCACTGACAGGAGAAGAAACGGGCGCAACCAACGAAAACGACATCAACTCATTGGAGTTCTTTGTTTTCAACAGCGACGGTTCTTTCCAGAAGTATTATAAACCGGTAAGCGTGGCATCCGACAATCAATACACATTCCTTGTCAACGCCGGCAGTCTGACCATCCTTACTGCCGCCAACCAAAACTTAGGTGAACCCTCACCCGCCCCTGTCTCTCTGGCAGATTTCAAAAAGAGCAGCTCATACAAAGAGCTTTCTTTGGATGGCACAAACTCCCGTTCGGACATCAGTACTTCCCTCGGGTTTGCCATGGCGGCAGAAGGGACGGCCAATGTAGTGGAAGGCGAGACAAACAAATTAAACCTTTCCATACGCCGTTTGCTGAGTAAGGTTGAAAGCCCCAAGGTAGCCCCGACCAACGAAATAAAAATACCCGATACCGAGTTACTTAAAATATTGGGACTCGGCACTTCCGAAGCCGTTCCAAACGATTTGAAATGGACATTCAAGGGTTACATGGTAATCAACGGCATCAACCAATCACTGGCTTTTGAATACGAGAACCTGACAAACTGGGAACGTTTTGCCACTGCATCCAACTTCAAAACTACATTCAGCCCCGACGGTGCAACTGTAGAGACCGTATATTCCGTAAAAAGCGATGATAACAGCGAAACATCAAACGGCTTCCTGCCGGCTGGCTACGACAAACCGGTCTATGTATACGAAAACATTCCTACCATGCTGCAAGGCGGCAACGGACAGGCGGCAACGGTATTCGACAAAGATGAAGTTGTGGCTTTCATCATCAAGGGAACATTCTCTGGCACAAGAGTTTCAGATGCGACCCGCTACTGGAGAGTCAATCTTCTGAAAGACGACGCTTGGAAAATATTCCGTAACAGCATTTACCGCATCACGATGCAGGACATCACTACCGTAGGATGGGGTACTCCGAAAGAAGCCGAAGAAGAAGGACCTGTTATCGACCCTTCCGAAAGCAGCATTACAATAGACATTGAAGTAGCCAAGTGGGATGTCAGAACCCAAGATGTAGACCTATAAACGTACAAATATCGTGAAGAAAGTAATTCTAATAATATCAATGGCATTATCCCTCACCGGATGTACCCATGAAGGTCCTCACACAGGTTGTGACGAGGGCTCATTGAATCTGCTCTTCACGTATGACGGCAACACGGCCGGCTTTGACCAAACCATAGCCGAAGACATAGAATTATATCTGTATGACGACCAGGGAAAAAAGATGAATGAAAGGCATATCCCCTATGAAAACATCAAAGGGGGTAAGCCTTACCCTCTTGAGTTGTCCTATTCGGGAAATGCCTATCTTGTGGCATGGACATTGACAGGCAACGAGGATATCAAAAAGACTTCCCCCGCATTGCATGACGATGAAAGCTATTCCACCGCCAGGTTCAGTATGGGCGAACATGCCACGAAGCTGTCATCTGCCTATAACGGTTCCATGCAGGAACTCTTCCTGAGAAGTATGGCGTTTACCCACAACCGACAGGAAAACCGTATTCTCAGTGTCGATGTCCAAAAACAGTTATGCAGCATTTCCGTCACCATAGAAGAAGGAAGCAATTTCGCAACCCGATACCCCGGAACACTCAGCATGGCCATTTACGGTTCATCCCATTCATACAATATTGCTGAAGACAAACAAAACGGCAGCAGGATTGTGATAGAAGACAGCTTCGCCTATATAGAGAGCAGCAATGAATACGTTGCGGAGAACAAGGTCATGCCTGCTTCCGTCGATTCGGCAACCGGGCAGAGAGACAACATTGTTGTCACGATTCTTGAAGACGGAGCAGCCTGCCTGAGCGTAGATACGGAGACTCAAGCGCTACGAGGCGCACAAATCAATGTTGTAATCAGACCGACGAAAATGGAAGCGATTATTACAGTCGGCTCATGGCAGATTCGTAAGGCAGTGACTGTACTTTAATAAAAAAACGGTAAAAATATGAGAAAATCATTTATACTATTAACAATATGCGCATTGGCGGGACTTTGGTCGTGTCAGTCAAGGATTGAAGACGAAACTCCCATTACGTACGCTTCGGACGAATCCGAAGTGGAAATTACTGTTGCAGCGGACAGAACGCCCCGCAATGTCCCGTCAGCCACTCCGGACGAAAACATCATCGATAATCTGGATATATTGCTTTTCGATTCCAACGGAAAGTTTATATGTTGGCGGGCGACTTTCAAGATAAACGGAAAGTTGCGGACGACTCTTCCCGTAGGCAAAGACTACGATGCCTATTTCTTGGCCAATTGCCGTAGCTTCATCGGGGAAATGCTTCCCGATAAAGTCACGGAAAAACAATACAGGCAGCAGGCGGATTGGGAAGTCTTCCGAAAAACCTTGGTTGATGCAAACCCTCAAAGGCTGCTCCAGGAAAATACAGCTTTTACCAGCCTGCCCATGTGGGGAATGCTGAAGAAGCAGGATGTAAACGACCGTGTAATCAATTATTGGCCGCTACTGAGCCTGACCCGTTCGGTCGCATCAGTAGATGTGTATGTAGCCAATGGCATCGACTATTTTATATTAAAAGACATCACCCTGTTTCATGTGCCCGACAAGGGCTTCTTAGGCAATGTCCCTGCTAATGTTACAGATGGGCAGGCTCTGGAAGCCTCTTCACCCGCAGATATGCAGACCGGCCTGACTTTGGAATCGGACAGCTACAACAGCACCGACCGTTCCATTGCCAACAAGCTTTATCTGTACGACAACGATACGGAGAACGAAACTGCAGACAAGAAGCATACCCGCCTCGTCATCGGAGCCGAATACAAAGGAACGAAAGGCTATTACCCCGTTGATTTTGAAGATACCGATGCAGACAAGCTCATCAAAATCATACGGAACAAGAAGTACGTATTCAATATCAATTCTGCCGACGGTCCGGGATATGCGGATAAGGAAACAGCCGCCAACCAGCCTTCCGTCCATATCAATGTCAACATCATAGAATGGGACATGACGGAAGGACAGATGGGAGCAAGCGGCAATTACTACTTGTGGACGGAAAAGCGTGAAGCGGTATTATACCGCAAGGCAAACTCTGCTGTTACTATCGGCATGAAAAGCAATATCCTGTCAGAAGCTATTACCATGGCTTTTAAAACGGATCTAAACGGGCCTGCCACAAACATCGCAAACGGCATCCGCAACAACCGCTTCGAAGCCCTGTTTGTGAACGATGCCGACGGCTATCCTGCCGGACTGAAAATAACGGCTTTGGGAGACTACGATAAAAACTCCGCCGGTACCAACTCCGATACAATCGTGCTGCTTTCCGGACGAATCAGACTGGAAATACAAATACACCTGTATAATCAAGGGCAGAACGACTGGGAACTGGATGGCGACATCAGCACCGATTTAGGAGAATAATTATATAACATCATTACAATAAAAACAATCAACATAATGAGAAAAATATTATGGTATGCTTTTCTTCTGATACCGGCCGTTTTCACGTCTTGCAATTTGGAAGACGATAGCGGGCTCATTCCACAAGAAAACAGAAAACTGACTATCAGCTTCAGTGTACAAGACCCCGCCAGCGGATTGGCTACACGTGCGGCCATCGCACCGGAAGCCGGGGAAGAGAATATAAAAACGCTCGATTTGATTTTCTTCGAATCAAACGGTAACGGTACCGGCACATTCAAAGGCTGGAAAGAACTGACCTCTGCATCCGGCTCTCTCTTGGAGATGAATACCGACATTGTGTTCGACTTTTCGGATATAGGACTAAAAACGACAGATGCTTATGATATTTTAGCTGTAGCCAATATGGGAAGCAACTATCTGCCCACAGACGGTTCGCAAAGTATGGACGACTGGAAAAACGCCATTAAGAACAGCAACTTCAAAACAGCCCGGGCGGAAGTACAGGCTTTTATGGCAGGTACATCCGCAGATATCCCCGAATATATTACAAAACCGATAGTGAGCGAAGCATTGCTTATGAGCGCTTCGCTTAGAAAAGAATCGGAAGATACTAAAATCAGCATAGTATTGCAACGTTCCGTTGCCCGTTTCGACGTGTATAACTCGGCGGCAGGATATACGCTTGAATCCGTTTCCGTATGGAACGGATACCCTTCCCTCTTTGTGTGGAACGGAGAGCCTACTGCTTTCGACAAAGCGGCGAAACGAATTGCAAGACTCTACGGAGTGGAGAGCGAAGCCGGTGCCGACATTGTAGGAAAACTATACGCATACGAAAACTATGTACCCGCCCCCAAACAGAACGACCAGGTGACTACCTGCCTCATCATCAAAGTAAGAAACAAGCAGAGCAGTACGGCATCGTATCACCGCGTCAATGTACACCCGCTGGAATCGGGACAGTCGCTCAAACGCAATAATGTGTACAAACTCACCGTCAATTCCGTAAAGAAAGAAGGATATGCCACCGAACTGGAAGCCTATAAAGGCGCACTGACTTCTTTAAGTTACTCCATCAACTACTGGGATATGGACAGCCACGGCACGGTGCAATTCGATGGTGACAACATTCTGGCCATACCTTCCAAAAAAGTTCTGTTCACCCCCAATGGCGACAGTTATGATTTGGGCATATTCACTTTTGGCGAAGGGACGTTATCCGTCAGCAAAAAGGTGCTGGACAACGGTCTGTCCGCCACTCTGAACGGCAAAACACTGACCGTATCGGCCACTGCACTGGACAATGTAAAAGACCGGCGCAGTGGAATCGTCGAACTCTCTTTCGGCAATCTGAAAGCGACCATAGACGTGGTACAGTTGGAAGGCGGAGACCTCTATCTGGAACTGAACCCGAAAACCATTTCCCATTTCGGCAATACCGCCGGTGTGGCTGCATCTCCCATTGCAGTAAAGAGTTCGGGAGAGTGGAGCGCAAGCATCTATCCCCCGGGAGCCGGTGCTTTCTTCTCTTTTGCCCAAACGGGTTCCGCCGCCGTAACCGATTACGACAGCAGTAAAGCTGTAAACAACATTATTCCCATCTATACCCATACCGGCAACACAGGTATCAGTCTGCATTATGGTTTTATGGTGGTCAGCTTGAAAGAAGACCCTTCGGTACAAGGCACCATGTTACTGATTCAGGACGGTGTGCCCGGATTTACGCTGACACCAGATATTGCTTCCATCGACTTTGAATACGATGGTGAACTGACAATCACCGGCAACAATACCAATTCGTTCCTTGTCAACCCCGGATTGACGGCAGACGGCTCAACCGTCAACGAATGGGAATACGTGCTTGAAGGCAACGATGCAGCAGCCTTTGAAGTAAAGGACACGCACGATGCGTCCGATCCCAAGCTCAACCGTATCACCGTAAAGGCCAAAAGTCATAATGAAGGCAACGGTATCCTGAAAGCCCGGCTCTATCTGGCTTTGAAAGCCTCTCCCGGAGTGAAGTCTCATGTAATCGACATCAGCCAGCAACCAATGTCATTCGGTACAGGAGTTCCGGGCAACACGCTTTACATATCCGAAAATGCGGACGAGACCCAACTTATAACTCTGCAAGGCGGTAGCGGGATGCGATGGATTGCCGAACTGGAACAACCCGAACCGGCAACGGCTCATGCGTACAATATAAAAATGACCGGCGAAAACGGTACGGAGATGTCTTGGGGAAGCGAATACACCATGAGTACCAAATTCAAGGTCAATTTTCCCAAAACACTGTACAAGGACGCCAACCGGAACATCACCTATAATGTAAAACTCACTTTGACCGGAACGGCAGTAACAATCCGTCTGGCTATCGTAAGAACGGTGCTTCAGCCCATAGCGATTAACACCGCCAATCTTTCCGGTGGCTACGGTTCACTCGGCAACGGCATTTTCAGCACATTCCGCGAATACGGCAATTACGGCACATTCTTCGGTCCTCAAGGAATAGTCTATACTCCGGCAGTACCGACTTTGCCGAACAGCGACAATAACAATGCGGGAGTAGGCGCAGACATTCCGGACAATGTGAACATTCTCTTCTCGGGAACATACACAAGCAGAATTGCAAATTATTATGACAACCTGCTTACTTGGCTCAAGAGCAGTCCCGGCAAGAACAGAATTGCCGTAATCACTCTTGACAACAGTGTCGCGGATAATCAGGCCTTGTTCACCAAGATCGCCTCATTGGGATATACCTACAAGAGCAACAGTAGCGTATCTGCAACTTGGGTCGGAACTCATTCCAACGATCCTGTATGGGATTATATTGTCAAAAACGGACCGTTCAGCAATTACAAGCCGTCGCAATCCATTGACTTCACCGCCTTGTTTTATAGAGACGGGATAAGCGGAAGCTTTGACACTCCTACCGGAGTAACCCATGTACTGGAAGTGCCCGGTTACGGATGTTCCTTGTCTGTCGACCTGCAAAGGCGAATTATAGTTATCGGCGACAGCCAGCATACCAATACCTGGACACCGACTTATAGTGCGCTGGCAAGTACCACCGACAACAAATACTACGGCCGCGGAATACTATGGGCTTCATTGTGGGCAATCATTTACAATACCGCTCAGTACGGAGACCATTTTACGGATGCACTCAAATAGTTGAGGATATCCGGTTACCGCTTATATACAGAGAAGTCCTCAAGAACGGAGCATATCGAATCCGTTTTTGAAGACTTCTCTCATTATATCAATAATAAACAAAGATATATTCTCCACGAGCATATTGCTCCTTTGCCCGCATGGCCGATGTCAACTCATGTTCCGGAATTTAGAATAAAGTCGTAAGCCAATAGAATCATTCTTCCACCTGCATCGCCACAATCTCCTGTAACACCGACACAGCCCCTTCCACGGTAGTGACGTCTTTCACCACCATGCTCCGCTTGCCGTTCTGCTCACGCAGGTCGCAACGGCGGGTATATTTCATCATGTAGGCGATGACTTTGCCGAAAGCCAGGCTCTGATAGTAAGGGCTGTCCGGATTGGAAACAAAGAACAGCGTCATGCGACCGCCTTTAAGGAACACCTTTTCCGTTCCCAGACGCGCTGCAAGACGGCGTAGGGGAACGATACGGAGCAGTTCCTCCGTTTCGGGCGGAACAGGTCCGAAACGGTCTTCGAGACGGGCACGGAAAGCATCTACGTCTCTGTCCAGCGTCAATCCGTCCAATTCGCGATAGAGCAGCATACGTTCGCTGCTACCGGTGACGTAGGCGGCGGGCAGCAACAGTTCGAGATCACTTTCCACCTGGCATTCGTCAACAAACTGCTCGCCGCTGATAGTACCGTCGCCTTTCAATTCATCAGCATAGAGGTCGGCAAATTCGTCTGTCTTAAGCTCACGTACGGCTTCGGACAATATCTTCTGATAAGTTTCGTAGCCCAGATCGGCAATAAAACCGCTTTGCTCCGCGCCGAGCATATTACCCGCACCGCGGATGTCGAGGTCCTGCATGGCAATGTGGATACCGCTACCTAAATCGGAGAAGTTCTCAATGGCCTGCAGGCGGCGTTTAGCTTCTGGAGTAAGCGAGGACAAGGGGGGAGCAAGCAAGTAGCAGAAAGCCTTTTTGTTGCTGCGCCCCACACGGCCGCGCATCTGGTGCAGGTCGCTCAAACCGAAATTCTGTGCCTGGTTGATGATGATGGTATTGGCGTTCGGTATGTCGATACCGCTCTCGATAATGGTGGTGGCGAGCAAGACGTCATAATCATAGTTGACAAAATCGAGAATAATCTTCTCCAGTTCGGCAGGTTCCATCTGTCCGTGACCGATACAGACACGGCAATCGGGAATGTTGCGCTCTATCATCGCTTTCAGTTCCGAAAGATTGGAGATACGGTTGTTTACAAAGAACACCTGTCCGTTGCGGCTCATTTCGAAGTTAATGGCATCAGTGATAATCTCATCACTGAAAGTATGCACCTCCGTCTGAATGGGGTAACGGTTGGGAGGCGGCGTCTGAATAACGCTTAAATCGCGCGCACCCACCAGGGAGAACTGCAAAGTGCGGGGAATGGGAGTGGCGGTCAGGGTCAGGGTATCCACGTTTACTTTCAACTGGCGGAGTTTCTCCTTGACGGAAACACCGAACTTCTGTTCCTCATCGATAATCAGCAGGCCGAGGTCTTTAAACTTAACATCCTTGCCCAAGATGCGGTGCGTACCGATAAGGATATTCACCTCCCCCCCCGCAAGACCTTTGACAACGGATTTAGTCTGTGCCGCCGTCCGGGCACGACTCAAATATTCCACACGGCAAGGCAAACCTTTCAGACGCTCCTTGAAAGTCTGGAAATGCTGGTAGGCAAGGACAGTGGTGGGAACGAGAACGGCAACCTGCTTGTTGTCCGCCACCGCCTTGAAAGCGGCACGTATGGCAACCTCGGTCTTGCCGAATCCTACATCGCCGCATACCAGCCGGTCCATGGGACGGGCACTTTCCATATCCGCCTTTACGTCGGCAGTCGCCTTGCTCTGATCGGGAGTATCCTCGTAAATAAAAGACGCTTCCAGCTCCCGTTGCAGGAAACTGTCGGGACTGTATTGGAAGCCTTTCTCTTCGCGCCGTTGCGAATAGAGCTTTATCAGGTCGCGGGCTATATCCTTAATCTTGGTCTTGGTACGGTCCTTCAGTTTCTCCCACGCACCGGTTCCCAATTTGTTGAGACGGGGAGCTTCGCCTTCTTTGCCTTTGTACTTGGAAACCTTGTGCAAAGAGTGGATGGAGACAAAGACCACATCGTCATTCTGATAAACCAGGCGCATTACTTCCTGCGTAGTGTCTCCGTTAGGAATGCGTACCAATCCCGTAAAACGCCCCACGCCGTGGTCGGTATGTACCACGTAATCTCCGGGGGTAAACTGGTTCAGCTCCTTCAGGCTCAGGGCCACCTTGCCACTGCGGGCTTTATCGCTTTTCAGGTTGTATTTATGGAAACGGTCGAAAAGCTGGTGGTCGGTAAAGATGCAGAGACGCAACGTATCGTCGGCAAAACCCTCATGCAGGGTACGTTCAACGGGTGTGAAGGAGATATTATCTCCCCGGTCTTCAAAGATAGCGCGGATACGGTCGGTCTGCTTCAGACTGTCGCTGCATATATAGAGGGTATAGTTGCGGGAAAGATAGTCGCGGAAACTTTCTGCCACCAAGTCGAAATTCTTATGGAAGATAGGCTGTGCAACGGTGCTGAATGCAACTGTCGCATCCGGCGTTCCGGTGGGCTTCGTACCGAATTCCATGCGGCGGAAATCGAGGGCACGCAAAGTAAACTCTCCTCCATCAATCAACTTACCTTCCAGAGAGATTGCACCGTTTTCTTCGGCTTCGCAGGCTGCAATAGCCTGTGCGGTAAGCGATTCATCGTGGACGACCTGAATACGCTCCCGCAACCAAAGGAAATCACGCATCGCCAGCAAGGTATCCGGCCGCAGAAAATCCAAGAAAGAAACCATTCCGCCATTCCCCCCTTGCTCCAAGCTACGGCTTAAATCGGGAACAATGACAATCTCCTCTTTCTTCTCTTTGGAAAGCTGGCTTTCCACTTCAAAAGTACGGATACTCTCCACCTCATCTCCAAAAAAGTCGATACGGAAAGGAAACTCGGACGAAAAGGAAAAGACGTCGATAATACTGCCGCGCACAGCATACTGCCCCGGCTCGTACACGTAATCCACATACTCGAACCCATAGCTACGCAGCACTTCCGTAACAAAGTCCATATCTACCTTTTCGCCGACATGAAGCTTCAAGGTTTTATCTCCCAGTTCCTTACGGGATACAACTTTTTCCGCCAACGCATCCGGATAGGTAACTACACAAAGCCCTTCTTCTCCCTTTTGCAAACGGCTCAGCACTTCCGTACGGAGAATCTCGTTAGCCGCATCTTTCTGGCCGTACTTTATGGCACGGCGGAAAGAAGAAGGAAAAAACAACACCTGTCCGGTTCCCAAAATCTGTGTCAGGTCGTGGTAGAAATATCCCGCCTCCTCCAAATCGCCGAGGATAAAGACAAACGGACATTCCGCCTGCTGCACCAGCACGGATGAAAACAGTGAAGCGGCAGAGGCGCACAAACCACTGCAATAGAGATGACGGACGGAATTGTCCTTTAGCAACTTGCACATGCCTTCTACATTGGGGTGGGTGGCGTATAATTGTTGTAGTTCGGTAATAATCATTGCTGTCTTTTTTAGTTCACCGTAGATTACACAAAGTTACACAGATTAAGAGAAACCGATAATCTGTGTAAACTCATAAATGTTCCATAACGAATTTCCGTTGCAAAAATACATAAATAATCCTTAGTTTTATCTGTAAGTAATAGAAAAGCACTACTTTTGTTCCCAATAACAAGCTCCATCTATTTTCAATGAATATGCAGACATCAGACAGTATTGTCATCATCCCCACCTACAATGAACGGGAAAATATCGAGAATATCATCCGTGCCGTTTTTGCCCTGGAACACGGATTCCACATACTTGTCATCGAAGACGGTTCTCCCGACGGCACAGCCACCATCGTAAAAGACTTGCAACGCGAGTTTCCCGACCGCCTGTTTATGGTAGAGCGTAAGGGAAAACTGGGACTGGGTACGGCCTACATAGCCGGATTCAAATGGGCTTTGCAACGCGACTACCAATATATATTCGAAATGGATGCCGATTTCAGCCATAACCCCAAAGACCTACCCCGCCTCTACCGGGCTTGTACCGAAGAGGGAGCGGATGTGGCCATCGGCTCGCGCTACGTCAGCGGCGTGAATGTGGTAAACTGGCCTATGGGACGTGTGCTGATGTCTTATTTCGCTTCCAAATATGTACGGTTTATCACGGGATTGCCCATACATGACACTACCGCCGGCTTTGTATGCTACCGCCGCAAGGTATTGCAAATCATCAATCTGGACGGCATCCGCTTCAAAGGGTATGCTTTCCAGATAGAAATGAAATTCACCGCTTACAAATGCGGAGCGAATGTAAAGGAAGTGCCGGTTATCTTCATCAACCGCGAACTGGGAACATCCAAGATGAACAGCAGTATTTTCGGAGAAGCCGTGTTCGGAGTTATCCGGCTGAAATGGAACAGCCTGTTCCATAAATATCCAGACTTAAAAAACTAAAGATATGAAAAGAACACTGATACACAACGCTACGATTGTCAACGAAGGACAAAGCGTACAAGGCTCGGTAGTGATAGAAAACGGGCGCATCGCCGAAGTACTTACCAACTGGAAGCCTCTTTCCGCCCCTTGTGAAGAAGTGATTGATGCAACAGGCTGCTACCTGCTGCCCGGCATTATCGACGACCATGTACATTTTCGTGATCCGGGTCTTACCCATAAGGCAGATATTCTGACGGAAAGCCGTGCAGCGGCTGCCGGCGGGGTGACTTCCATTATGGACATGCCCAATACCAATCCGCTGACCGTAACGTTGGATGCCTTGAATGCCAAACTCGACTTGCTGAATGAGAAGTGTATCGTCAACCATTCCTGCTACTTCGGAGCAACCAACAACAACTATACGGAATTTGACAAGCTGGACAAACACCGCGTTTGCGGCATCAAGCTGTTCATGGGCTCCAGTACCGGTAATATGCTGGTGGATAAAATGAACAGCCTGCTGAATATATTCAACGGTACGGATATGCTGATTGCCGCCCATTGCGAAGATCAGGAAACAATAAAAAACAATATCGAGAAATACAAGCAAAAATATAAAGGAGCGGATGACATTCCCATCAGTGCCCACCCCAGTATCCGTTCCGTTCCGGCATGTTATGCCTCTTCCGAACTGGCTGTCCGTCTGGCAAAGATTGCCGGAGCGCGCCTGCACATCCTGCATGTTTCCACAGCCAAAGAACTGCAACTGTTCAGTGACGAACCTTTGGCAAACAAGAACATCACCGCTGAAGCATGTGTAGCGCATTTACTTTTTACGCTGACGCACTACAACAGTTTGGGCGCACGCATAAAGTGTAATCCTGCCGTTAAACGAAAAACAGACCGGGAAGCACTGCGGACCGCTGTCAACTCAGGACTGATTGACGTTATCGCCACCGACCACGCCCCTCACTTGTTGAGCGAGAAAGAGGGCGGGGCTTTGAAAGCAATGTCCGGTATGCCTATGATACAATTCTCCCTTGTCAGTATGTTAGAACTGGTGGACGAAGGAGTGTTCTCACTGGAAACGGTTGTTCAGAAAATGTGTCATGCACCTGCCCGGATATACGGTATTTGCCAGCGTGGATATATCCGTGAAGGCTATCAGGCGGATTTAGTGCTGGTACGCCCTAACTCTCCCTGGGAAGTCACTACCGACAAGATTCTGAGTAAATGCGGCTGGAGTCCTTTGGAAGGGCATACGTTCAACTGGAAAGTAGAAAAAACGTTTGCCAACGGACATCTTATTTACAACGGCAATACTGTGAACGATTCTTACCGCGGTGAAGAGCTGCGGTTTGATTATCCGTCAGCAGGAGCATAATATAGTATTATCTATTCAGAGCATAACCTTATATAGAGATTATCAATTGCCAACTATCAATTATAAAATCCATGAAGTAAGCCCCTATATCAACTGGATTTATTTTTTCCATGCCTGGGGCTTTCAACCCAAGTTTGCAGCAATCGCCAACATTCACGGTTGCGATTCCTGCCGCGCCATGTGGCTTGCGGCTTTTCCGCAAGAAGAACGCTCCAAAGCCGCCGAGGCTATGCAATTGTTTAAGGAAGCCGGCAGAGTACTCAACCGGTTGGATGAGAAAATTTCGGTGCAATGTATTTACAGGCTATGCAGTGCCAATGCAGAGGGAGACAATCTCATCATCGAAGATAAGGTGTTCCCTCTGCTCCGCCAGCAGACACCTCATCCGGACGGAAGTCCGTTTCTCTGCCTGAGCGATTTCATACGGCCTCTTTCATCCGGAGTGCCGGATACGATAGGGCTTTTTGCATCTTCCGTCAGTGCGGAGAGCGAAGGATGTTATAAAGACGATCCTTATAAGCATCTTCTCGTACAGACCCTGACAGACCGGCTTGCCGAAGCCGCAACAGAAAAGATGCACGAATATGTGCGCAAGACAGTCTGGGGATATGCTCCCGATGAATCGCTTTCCATTCCGGATTTGCTGGTTGAGAAATATCAGGGCATCCGTCCAGCAGTAGGCTATCCTTCCCTACCCGACCAATCCGTAAACTTTATATTGGACGAATTGCTGGATATGAAACAGATAGGCATTACGCTCACCGAAAACGGAGCCATGTATCCGCATGCTTCTGTCTGTGGTCTTATATTTTCACATCCCCAGTCACGCTATTTCGCCGTAGGCAAGATTGGTGAAGACCAGTTGGAAGATTATGCCTGCCGGCGCGGTAAACCGATTGAGGAAATGCGAAAGTTCCTGGCAGCAAATTTAAAGAGTTAAATGTTGCAAGTGTGATTTTCCGGTTTCTCTTACGACAAACAGAATAAAAGCGATTCGAGCAAGCATACACAATGGAAAATGTAGAACAAGAGTTTCTGTCCGTCATACGGGAATATGAGCGCGTCATCTATAAGGTGTGTTACCTGTACACCACTCCGAACGCGACTCTTAATGACCTGTATCAGGAAGCAGTGCTCAATATATGGAAAGCGTTTCCTAAATTCAGAAGGGAATGTAAAATCTCGACGTGGATTTACCGTATCGCCTTGAATACCTGTATCAGCTTCATACGGAAAGAAAAGAACATTCCGGAGATTGTCACCCTCACCCAGGAAGCCGACCGCAGCGAAGAGGACGACGAAACGCAAGCCATGTTACAGCAACTCTACCGGATGATAAACCGGCTGGGACAGTTGGAGAAGTCTATCATCCTGCTTTATCTGGAAGAAAAAAGCTATGAAGATATTTCCGAGATTACCGGACTGACCGTAACCAACGTGGCCACCAAACTCAACCGTATTAAAGACAAACTGAAAAAGATGAATAAGGAGGATTAATATATGGAACTGGACGAACTGAAAAAATCATGGAATGCCCTGGATGCACAGTTGCAAAAGGAACCTATTGCCGATGAGAAACAGATAAAAGAACTGATTGCAAATTATAAAACAAATACCCGGCACAGTTTGGGACGACTCGTTATCCTGCAACGCTTCTCACTTGGAACTGGTGCGGTAGGATTGGCTGTCATCCTGCTAGTGTGGTTCTTACTGCCTACCTTCGGTTTCAACGAGCATTTGCAGAACAAGATAATTCTGTTTCTGATTTTCATTACCGTAACTATTCTCAGCGGTATGTGGTGGGACTGGAAAACCTACCTTTGGAACAAGAACACCCACATAGACGAAATGTCCGTAGCCGAAGTGAGCCGACGCATGACCAGATTCCGTAACTGGACCCGTTACGAAATATGGGCAGTAGCTACCTGGACCGTTATCTTCACCATACTGTTCTTCTGGATAATGGATTACTATACACTGCCTCTCATGATACAAGCCGTCTTGCTCGGTTGCTACATCATCCTGGATGCACTTCTTATTTATTTCATATATAAAAAAGTCGTTTACAAACACCTCGACAGCATTAAAAAGAACATAGAAGAATTGAAAGACATATGCACCGAATAACTCTCATACTTATCTTATGCCTGCTTTTACCGGACATGTACATCTACTTGGTGTACATCGTAAAGAGAACACGTAACATACTTTGGCGCAGTGTGTATTGGCTTCCTACAGTTGTGCTGGTAGCTATATATATGTATTACATCTATATGACAGGTGACAATGCGCTTTCACGCCATCCGCAAGGCATCGGCAGGCTGGCAGTGACCGTAATGCTGTTTGCCGTCCCGAAGACGGTATTCATGCTTTGTTCGCTGTTTGGCATATTGATGCGGGGAATCAGCCGCCTTTTGTCATTCATCATTTTCCATACGCCGTTCAGGAATCCCCGTTTTCCTTTCGTTGCCCACCGGCTTCCTTACACACTTCTCGGATTGATATTGGGGATAATCGGTTTTGCCAATATCCTTTACGGAGCCATTGCCGGTATCACGCGCTTTGAGGTAAAGAATGTCGAATATCGCTCGCCCAACATTCCCAAAGGTTTTGACGGTTACCGCATTCTTCAGCTATCGGATATACATATAGGCAGTTGGTTAGGAAATCCGGAAGCTATCCGGCGTCTGGTTACGCTGGTGAACGAACAGCAAGCGGACCTCATTGTCTTTACCGGTGATTTAGTCAATCAGCAAAGCCACGAACTGGACGGTTTCAAAGAGACACTTTCACTGCTTCATGCTCCCGACGGAGTATATTCTATCCTCGGCAATCACGATTACGGGACATATTACCGCTGGCATAACAGAAAAGAGGAAGCAGCCAACTTGGAGTATCTAATAGGACAGCAAAAAGATATGGGTTGGAAAATGCTGAATAACGAGCATTGCATCCTATATCATCAGGGCGACAGCATAGCGCTGATAGGTGTTGAGAACGACGGCGAACCGCCTTTCTCACAATTCGCCGATTTATCCAAAGCCATGCAAGGCACGGAAGGCATGTTCCGTATACTGCTCAGCCATAACCCTACGCACTGGCGACGCGAAGTTTTGCCTGATTCGGATATAGAGTTAACCCTTTCCGGACATACGCACGCCATGCAGATGGAAATATTCGGACACTCGTTATCTTCTCTCATCTACCCTGAATGGAGCGGTATGTACTACGAAGGCAAACGCGCCCTGTATGTAAATGTCGGTATAGGATACGTAGGTCTGCCTTTCCGCTTCGGTGCATGGCCCGAAGTCACCGTCATAAAATTAGTTAGCGAGAAAGAGTGACAGAATATAAAAAAGACCTATCTTTGTGGCAATAAAATCCACAACCCATGAAGATACTCTACAATATTTACCAGATTTGCTTTGCACTGCCTGTTTTATTGGTCCTGACTGTCCTTACCGCATTGGTCACAATTATCGGTTCGTTACTGGGGGGCGCTCATTTCTGGGGATATTATCCGGGTAAAATATGGTCACAACTGATTTGCTACCTGCTGCTCATTCCGGTAAAGATAAACGGACGCGAGAAACTTCACAAACGTACTTCCTATGTGTTTGTCCCAAACCATCAGGGTTCTTTCGATATTTTCCTGATTTACGGCTTCTTGGGCAGAAACTTCAAATGGATGATGAAGAAAAGCCTTCGAAAAATTCCGTTCGTAGGCAAAGCATGCGAAAGCGCGGGACATATCTTCGTAGACCGTTCCAGTCCTAAAAAAGTACTGGCCACCATGCGCCAGGCAGAGGCTTCCTTAAAGGATGGAGTATCATTGGTAGTATTCCCCGAAGGAGCACGCACATTCACCGGTCACATGGGATACTTCAAGAGAGGAGCCTTCCAATTGGCAGACGAACTGCAACTGGCGGTAGTGCCCGTTACCATCGACGGTTCGTTTGAGATACTTCCCCGCACGGGCAAGTGGATACACCGCCACCGCATGATACTGACTATTCATGAACCGATTGCCCCTAAGGGACAAGGAGTGGAGAACATCAAGGCAACTATGGCGGAAGCCTATACAGCAGTAGAAAGCAGCCTTCCGGAGAAGTTTAAAGGAATGGTTAAAAACGAAGATCAAGACCGTTGAAGTCTTTCATCCGCACTGCCTACGGTTTATTGGCGGAAGTATCAGTTGAAGCGTTTTGTCTGACGCGCCGGTGTTCCTCAATCAACTGCATGTTTTCCTTCGCCTTTGAAAGGAACTCCTTTATCAACTGATTCTGCTTGAATGCCAATGGAGCGGTTCGCATAATATCCTCTATCTGCGGAGTCATGACAGGATACGGTAATGTGCTGCACATCATCATAAACACGCTTGGACCCAAAACATTTTCATTGTTGTCAATGATGAACTGCTTCACATAATTATTCATTTCTTCAACAAGAGCTTCCCCTTCTTTCGCCAGCTCCTTATGGACATCTTCCAAATTGGCTCCGTCCAGCACCATACGCGCCTCTTTGCGGTCGAGCTCCTCTATCTGCAGTTCCAGTGCATTCCGTTTTTCTATAAACTCATACAGCCGATCATTGAGCAATGTCCCTTTAGCTGCCAATTGCGTATTTGAAATAGAGACTTCTATCTTACCGTCTTCCAGTACAAGCGGCATAATCCCTTCATCGTCCATATAGAGAGTTACCATCATCACAGAATCTACAGGACCTTTCATTGAGAAAAGCCCATGGATAACTTCCGCAGAATCGACAGCTACCCACTGCCCGTTCTGAAGAGTTTTAAGAAACAACATTTTTCCATCAAGGCTTGTCACTGAAGAACTGCCTTCCACCTTGTATTTTCGGGCACAAGAAGTGAAAAACACGAGTAAAAGCAAAAGAGGCAAAATACGATTTACACTCATTCTAATCATGCAGGAAACGATTTATGAATTATACGTGGCAAAGGTATTAATATTCCTTATAAACGGGATAGAAAGAAAGGAATTTTCATTTGGTTTACGTATTTTTGCACAATCATAAATATAAAAAACGGAGAAATATACATGTCAACCTATGCTCCTTTTGCCAAACCTCTTTATGTAATGCTCAAGCCCGTAGGGGCTGTATGCAACCTGGCATGCGATTATTGTTATTATCTGGAGAAGTCCAAACTGTATGTAAACAATCCAAAACACGTGATGAGCGATGAACTGCTGGAGAAGTTCATTGAAGAATATATCAATTCGCAAACAATGCCTCAAGTATTGTTCACCTGGCACGGCGGAGAAACCCTGATGCGCCCGCTGGCCTTCTACAAAAAAGCGATGGAACTGCAAAAGAAATACGCCAACGGACGGACGATTGACAACTGCATACAAACCAACGGCACACTGCTCACCGACGAATGGTGCGAGTTCTTCAAAGAGAACAATTGGCTGGTGGGCGTATCTATCGACGGGCCGCAGGAGTTTCATGACGAATACCGTAAAAACAGGCTTGGAAGACCATCCTTTGTCAAAGTGATGCAAGGCATCAACCTGCTGAAAAAGCACGGAGTAGAATGGAACGCGATGGCGGTAGTAAATGACTTCAATGCCGACTATCCCCTTGAATTCTATAAATTCTTCAAAGAAATCGGTTCTCATTATATCCAGTTCGCTCCTATCGTAGAACGCATCATGCCGCACCAAGACGGACGCCATCTGGCCTCACTGACCGATAAGGAAAAAGCCACGGAACTGGCGGACTTCTCCGTTAGCCCGGAACAATGGGGAAACTTCCTCTGTACCCTGTTCGATGAATGGGTGAAACAGGATGTAGGTACTTACTATATCCAGCTCTTCGACTCCACCCTTGCCAACTGGGTGGGCGAACAGCCGGGCGTATGTTCTATGGCAAAGACCTGCGGACATGCCGGTGTAATGGAATTCAACGGTGATGTATATGCCTGCGACCACTTTGTATTTCCGGAATACAAGCTGGGAAACATCTATCAGAAAACACTGGTGGAAATGATGTACAGCGAACGTCAGCAAGCCTTCGGACAGATGAAACAAAAGTCTCTCCCCACCCAATGCAGGGAGTGCGAATGGCTGTTTGCCTGCAACGGTGAATGCCCTAAAAACCGCTTTGCACATACTGACGACGGCGAACCCGGACTGAACTACCTGTGCGCCGGCTACCGGAAATTCTTCAAGCATGTGGCTCCTTACATGGATTTCATGAAGCAAGAGCTGATGAACCAGCGTCCGCCTGCCAACATCATGGATGCTATCCGGGAAGGAAGATTCAATTAAAAATCATATAGTAAATTAACAACAAAAAAGATGAAAGTAACAAAGTATTTGATTGCGGCGGTCGCCGTACTGACAGTCTGCTCGGCACGTGCAGACGAAGGAATGTGGTTACTGCAACTGATGAAGCAGCAGAACTCTATCGACATGATGAAGAAACAAGGACTGAAACTTGCAGCCGATGATTTATACAACCCGAACGGAGTATCGCTGAAGGATGCCGTCGGCATCTTTGGCGGTGGTTGTACGGGCGAAATCATCTCACCCGAAGGACTGATTCTCACCAATCACCACTGCGGCTACGGTGCTATCCAACAGCACAGCTCAGTGGAACACGATTACCTGACAGACGGTTTCTGGGCAAAAAGCCGCAATGAAGAGTTGCCTACTCCGGGATTGAAATTCCGTTTCGTACACCGCATTGTAGACATCACCGACCTCGTAAACGCGAAAGTCAAAGCCGGAGAAGTGACGGAAGTCGATGCATTGACCGCCCCGTTCCTCGGCAAACTTGCCAAAGAAGAACTGGAAAAGAGTGATTTGAAAGGCAAACCAGGCATCGAGGTAAGAGCACTTCCTTTCTATGCGGGAAATAAATTCTACCTGTTCTATTACAAAGTGTACAGTGACGTACGCATGGTAGCCGCTCCCCCTTCCTCGGTAGGTAAGTTCGGCGGTGAAACCGACAACTGGATGTGGCCGCGCCACACGGGCGACTTCTCCATGTTCCGCATCTATGCCGATGCCAACGGAGAACCGGCCGAATACAATGCAAGCAACGTACCTTTGAAGACTCCGAAATTCCTGTCCATTTCCATCAAAGGACTGAAAGAAAACGACTATGCCATGATTATGGGATTCCCCGGCAGCACCAGCCGTTACCTCACCCGGTCGGAAGTGAAAGAACGCATGGAAGCAGACAACCAGGCCATGATTGACATGCGCGGTGTCCGCCTTGATGTACTGCGCAAGTACATGGATGCCAGCGACAAAACCCGCATCCAGTATGCCAGCAAATTTGCCGGAAGCAGCAACTACTGGAAAAACTCCATCGGCATGAACAAGGCAATTATCGACAACGATGTGCTGGGCACAAAAGCGAAACAGGAAAAGAACTTTGCCGAATTTGCCAAAGGTAAAACCGAATACGAGGGTGTAGTAGAGAGAATCGACGAAATCATTGCCAAGAGAATGCCGGTTACCCGTCAGTTCAACTACTTGTACGAAGCCTTGAGCGGCGCCATCGAATTCGGAAGCCCGTACATGATTATGCATAAGATAAAGACGGCGCTGAAAGAGAAAAACGACTCTTTGCTTGCTGCTTCCAAAGCACAGTTGGAAGAGGTGTTCAACGACATCCACAACAAAGACTACGACCACGAAGTAGACCGTGCCGTAGCCAAAGCCATCCTGCCTGCTCTCGCCCAAAAATTGCAACCTGAACAGTTGCCCGTTTTCTACCAGACTATCCAAAGCAAGTACAAAGGCGACTACAATGCTTTCGTAGATGATATGTACGACAACTCCATCCTTGCCAACCGCACCAACTTCGACAAGTTCATGAAGAAACCTACGGTAAAGGCTATCGAAAAAGACCCTGCCACAGCTTATTCCCGCTCGAAGATAGAAAAGCTGAAAGCCGTTTCCATAGAAGAAAAGGCACTGAGCAACGGTCTTGAGTTGCTGCATAAAGCATACATCCGCGGACTGGGCGAGATGAAACTGCCCGTACCCTCTTATCCGGACGCCAACTTCACGCTCCGTCTGACCTACGGCAATGTGAAAGCATACAGCCCGCGCGATGCCATACACTACAATTACTACACCACCACGGACGGCATTCTTGAAAAAGAAAACCCCGAAGACCGCGAATTCGTAGTGCCCGCCAAACTGAAGGAGCTTATCCTCAATAAAGACTTCGGACGCTATGCCATGGCCGACGGCACAATGCCCGTTTGCTTCCTGACCACCAACGACATCACCGGCGGCAACTCCGGCAGTCCCGTCATCAACGGTGAAGGACAGCTTATCGGCTGTGCATTCGACGGCAACTGGGAATCCTTGAGCGGTGACATCAACTTCGACAACAACCTGCAACGTTGCATCGCACTGGACATCCGCTATGTACTCTTCATTCTGGAAAAACTGGGAGACTGCGGACATCTGATAAAAGAAATGAACATCATTGAGTAGTGGGAACCCATCCCCAAAAGGGTATGAAAGTGAATGGCATTCGGTCGTATACTGAATGCCATTCACTCGTATACTGATTTAGTCGTATATTGAATTTCCCTCTCTCAGAACACCTTCTAACGCATAGTTACATGAGACGAATCATATTATCATTATTCCTTACATCCGGCATCCTTTCGGCACACGCTGACGAAGGAATGTGGATGCTTACCGACCTCAAACAGCAGAACGAGGTTGCCATGACAGAGCTCGGCCTGCTTATCCCTGCCGAACAGATATACAATCCCAACGGCATAGCCCTGAAAGATGCGGTAGTGCATTTCGGCGGCGGTTGCACGGGTGAGGTTATCTCGGCAGAAGGACTGGTACTGACCAATCATCACTGCGGCTATGGAGCCATCCAGCAACACAGCAGCGTCGAGCACGATTACCTGACCGATGGTTTTTGGGCAATGTCCCGCAGCGAGGAGCTGCCCTGCAAGGGACTTACTGTGACCTACATCGACGAGATAATGGACGTGACGGACTACGTAAACGACCAGTTACAGATAGACTCTGACCCGAACAGCACAAATTACCTCTCGCCCAAATACCTTGCCATGATAGCCGACCGTTTCCTATCCGCGCAAGGCATCACGCTGACATCCGGCCGTAAAGCAGAACTGAAAGCATTCTACGGCGGAAACAAATATTACTTGTTCCTAAAGACAACCTACAGCGATATCCGCATGGTAGGTGCTCCTCCCTCTTCCATCGGCAAGTTCGGAGCCGATACGGACAACTGGATGTGGCCGCGCCACACGGGCGACTTCTCTTTATTCCGCATCTATGCCGGCAAAGACGGCCAACCCGCCGCTTACAACCCCGACAATGTGCCCTTGCAGGTAAAGAAGCACCTCACCATCAGCCTCGCCGGCTATCGTGAAGGCGACTTCACGTTTGTCATGGGATTTCCCGGACGCAACTGGCGCTACATGATTTCCGACGAAGTGGAAGAACGTATGCAAACCACCAACTTCATGCGCCACCACGTGCGTGACGTCCGCCAGAAAGCCCTCATGGAGCAAATGCTGAAAGACGATGCCGTGCGCATCCACTATGCAAGTAAATACGCCTCATCCGCTAATTACTGGAAGAATGCCATCGGCATGAACGAAGGGCTTGTCCGCCTGAAAATACTAGATACGAAACGCGCACAGCAGGAACAGCTCCTTGCACGCGGCCGTGCCCTGAACGACAGTTCTTATCAAAAGGCTTTCGACCAAATACGCGGCATCGTGAAGCATCGCCGCAATGCTCTCTATCATCAGCAGGCCATTCAGGAAGCATTGGTTACGGGACTCGACTTCATGCGGATTCCGAGTACCGCCGCCCTGGTTTCTGCCCTGAAAAGCAAGGATAAAGCCCGGATAAAAACCGCCGCCGACAGTCTGCAAGTTGCCGCCGACAAGTATTTCGCGTCCGTCCCCTTCCCCGAAGTGGAACGGATTGTAGGAAAGAAGATGCTGCAAACCTACATGAAATACATTCCTGCCGAACAGCGCATCGGTATTTTCAAAGTTATCGACAAGCGTTTCAAGGGAGACAGCGATGCCTTTATCGATGCCTGCTTCGAATATTCCATCTTCGGCAGCAAGGAGAATTTCGCCAAGTTCATCCGCAAACCCAGCTTGTATAAGATTGGCAACGACTGGATGACACTGCTCAAATACTCCATCACCGACGGTCTGTTGCAAACTACCATTGCCATGATGGATGCCAACCGCAACTATAATGCCGCTCACAAGGTATGGGTAAAAGGCATGATGGACATGAAGCGGGAAGCCGGCACACCTATATATCCCGATGCCAACTCCACCCTGCGCCTGACCTATGGACGCGTATTGCCGTATAAACCTGCCGACGGTGTGGAATACGGATATTACACCACCCTAAAGGGGGCAATGGAAAAGGAAGACCCCGACAATTGGGAGTTTGTGGTGCCTGCCAAACTGAAACAATTGTACCAGACAAAAGATTTCGGACGATATGCCATGCCCGACGGCGAGATGCCCGTATGCTTCATCGTGAACACGGACAATACGGGCGGAAACTCCGGCAGCCCGGTGTTCAATGCCAAAGGCGAACTGATAGGTACGGCTTTCGACCGCAACTACGAGGGTCTGACGGGTGACATCGCTTTCCGTCCATCTTCGCAACGTGCCGCCTGTGTGGATATCCGCTATACGTTGTTTATCATAGACAAGTATGCCGGTGCTTCGCACATCATCAAGGAGCTGACGATTAGCGAAGCGGAACCGGACATGACAAAAAGTAATTAGTTATTACTAATTTACAATTGACGGCGAACAATTTCTTCGTTTATCCGTTATATATTCATAAACTATATATAAGACAAAGATTATGGAGAAATTTGAAGAATTAATACAATCGGAAAAACCTGTTTTAGTGGACTTTTTTGCTACCTGGTGCGGACCTTGTAAAGCCATGCACCCCGTGCTGGAAGCATTGAAAAGCGAAATCGGCGACAGAGCGCGTATTGCAAAAATCGATGTAGACCAGCATGAAGAATTGGCTGCAAGCTATCGTATACAGATGGTTCCTACCTTTATCCTGTTCAGAAAGGGTGAAGCTTTGTGGCGTCATTCGGGGGTAATCAGCGGTAAGGAACTTAAAGCCATTATCGAACAAAACTCATAATTAAGAAACATGAAGAAAATCATAACCATGGCGGTTCTCATCTTCTCAAGCATGCTGACTTATGCTTGCACCAGTGGAACCGAACAGAAACAAGCTGAAACGCAAAAGACTGCCCAGGACGGTAGCGTAATCGTAATGAACAAAGCCATGTTCATCAAGGATATATTCGATTACGAGAAGTCCAAAGAGTGGAAATATAAAGGCGACAAACCCGCCATCATCGACTTATATGCCGACTGGTGCGGACCTTGCCGGATGACAGCGCCTATTATGAAGGAACTGGCGAAAGAATATGCCGGGAAAATCGTAATATACAAAGTCAATGTGGATAAGGAGAAAGAACTGGCAGCCTTGTTCAACGCCACCAGTATTCCTCTGTTTGTCTTTATTCCGATGCAGGGCGAACCCCAGTTATTCCGCGGAGCTGCCGACAAGGCAACCTACAAAAAGGCTATCGATGAGTTCCTGTTGAAGAAATAACAGCATATACAAGTAAAGAGAATATGCCCAAATAGAGAATGCTCACTGTGTGCTTTTTTTAGGCACGGGAAGTCCGTGAATTCTGTGTAATCCCTGCCTAAAAAGAGCATCAGGTGCACGTCTTAATACAATTTTTGAGGAACAAACTACCGGGTTTCTGTTTTACAGGATTCTTATAATACTATCGGCATCTCCTGCCATACCCCGTTGTACATCTCCATCACAGTTTCATACCCTGCCTGCTTTAATGCCCGCAATGCTTCCGGGCGACCGCTGTTAATCCGCTCCGGATAGTGAGAGTCGCTATTGACCTGAACGCGGATACCCAAACCACGCAATAACGGGAAATAACGTCCGTTGGGATAGAAAGTGCCCAAATCATGGTAAGACTTGGTATTGATTTCCACCTGATAGCCTCGTGCGGCAATGTCTTCAAAATACTCTTTCACGAGCGTATCATACCAAACCTCGTCGAGCAGACCGGGACGATAGCAAGCAGCATTATAGTGCATCTTGTCCGCATGTCCCACTACATCGAACCCGTCCAACTCCAGCATACGCCTCAACCGTCCGTAGTACAAGCGCACCACCTGCTCCAAGTCGCCGCCAAACTGCTTATCTACTATCTGCCTGAAAACATCGGCCGGAACATCCACATCCACCACTTCGCCCCGTTCATTATACAGCATGTGCACGGAACCGATGCGATAATCCAGCGGCAGTTCACGAAAACGGGCAGCAGACGGATTGCTCTCTTCATTTAAATAATCTATTTCCAAGCCGAGATAAAGTTCTATCTTTCCGGCATACTTTTCCTTTATCCGATGAAATTCGGCCTGATAGTCGTTCATACGGTCCCACTCCATAGTCCATGCCGTAGAAAAAGGCAACGGGGCATGGGATGAAAAGCCGTACGAAGTAAATCCCTCGCTCAAGGCAAACCGCACGAAATCTTCCATGCTGGCACGTCCGTCACAATACAGGCTGTGACTATGATAGTTCGTCAGATTCTTGCTTCTGCTCATTCTCGTATATTTTAGTTAGATTCTTAATTCCGGCGCCTCATCAGTCTGCCGATAAAAACCGGAGCTAGTTCTCAGTTCGACTCTATCTCGCTCAGTTCCAGCCAGCGCATGGTCTTTTCATCAATCAAGTCCGTCAGTTCCGGCAAGCGTTTTGACTTCTCCGTCAATTCCTCTACGGATAGCGCACCGCTGCACAACGCCTCTTCAATGGATTGCTTTTCGGCTTCCAATGCCGCAATCTCCTGTTCGAGTTGTTCAAATTCGCGCTTCTCCTTGAAAGACATACGGCGCTTTTCATTCAGACGCACTTTCGCTGTCTTTTCTTCCTGAGCTTTTGCCGCTTCTTTTTCCTTTGCCTTCTCTTGGGCGGCTTTCACATCTTTCCAATCGCGATACTGCGTATAGTTGCCGGGGAAATCGCGGATGTCTCCCTGCCCGTTAAACACCAGCAAGTGGTCCACCACCTTATCCATGAAGTAGCGATCGTGGCTCACCACAATCACACATCCCTTGAAGTTCTGCAAGTACTCTTCCAATACGTTCAGCGTAACGATGTCCAGGTCGTTGGTAGGCTCGTCCAGAACCAGGAAATTAGGATTGCGCATCAGCACCGTACACAGATAGAGACGGCGGCGCTCGCCACCGCTCAGCTTATAGACATAGCTGTGCTGCGTTTCAGGCGTAAAGAGGAAATGTTGCAAAAACTGCGATGCCGTCAGACGCTTGCCATTACCCAGCTCTATCACTTCCGCGATGTCCTGCACCACATCGATGACTTTCATCTGCTCGTCAAATTGCAAACCCTCCTGCGAATAATAGCCGAAACGGACGGTTTCGCCGATGTCCAGCGTACCACTATCCGCCAAGTCCTGTCCCATCAGTATCTTGATGAAGGTGGACTTTCCCGTACCGTTATTCCCCACGATGCCCATCTTCTCATAGCGGGCAAAGATATAGGAGAAATCATCCAATATCTTCAAGTCGCCAAAGGACTTATAGAGGTGGTCTGCCTCGAATATCTTGCTGCCGATATAGGATGCCTTTACATCCAGCTTTACATTGTCGTTATTGAAACGTTGCTTGGCTACCTTCTCCAATTCATAAAAAGCATCTTCCCGGTAACGTGCCTTATGCCCTCTGGCTTGCGGCATACGCCGCATCCATTCAAGCTCCGTACGATACAGGTTATTGGCGCGTTCTATCTCTACGGTCTTGGCTTCGATGCGCTCTTCGCGTTTTTCCAGATAATAGCTGTAATTGCCCTTGTACTGGTATATACGGCGGTTGTCTATCTCGATTATCTCCGAGCAGACACGGTCGAGGAAGTAGCGGTCGTGCGTCACCATCAGCAGAGTGAGGTTGGTGCGGCGCAGATAATCTTCCAGCCATTCGGTCATATCCAGGTCGAGGTGGTTGGTAGGCTCATCCAATATAAGGAGATCGGGTTCGGTGATAAGCGTATTGGCAAGTGCCACACGTTTCAATTGTCCGCCGGACAGAGACTTCACCTGCTGATTGAAATCGCGGATTTTGAGTTGGGAAAGAATTTGTTTGGCTTTCTGCTCATACTCCCAGGCCTTCTCATGGTCCATGCGCACTAGAATTTCATCCAAACCGGGATGCCCTTCCGTCTCCATGCAACGTTCATACTCCTTTATCAGCTCTACGGTACTGTTGCCATGATGAAAACATGCTTCCAACACAGTCAGCTCTTCCGGATATTGAGGGTCTTGTTCCAGATAGCCGACACGTATATCACGTCTGAAAGAGATTGTACCGCCGTCATAGCCTTCTTTTCCGGAAAGGATATTAAGCAGTGTGGACTTGCCGCTGCCATTCTTGGCAATAAGCCCCACCCGTTGCCCTTCGGACAAACCAAAGGATATATTCTCGAATAGTACCAAGTCGCCAAACGACTTAGTCAGGTTTTCCACTTGAAGGATTGAATTTACTGCTGCCAAAACTTATTAAATTGAGAGTTGAGAATTAAAATTGAGAAATTGCCATGCAGACGGCAATATGAATCGGGCAATGGCTTGTCATGAAAGTAAATTCCGGTAAACCTCTGCAAGATTGCAGGGCTCTCCGGCTTTGACTTTGCTCCATACCAATTTCATCGGGTCTATCACGGTATTGCCCGCAACACTCGTCAGAACAGGGGCTTCACGATTGCCGTCGATGAGCGTACGCCATTCCAAACCGTCTACTTCATTAGCCAAAATCACACAAAGCGTAATACCCAGCGACAACCATACCTCTTTTTTCTTGGCGCCTATGCTGCCGCTGTCTATGACCTGCTGCATATTGGCTATATCTTCTTCCTGTCCCTGGAAATCTTTCTTCAACTGCTCTTTTACAGTGGTACATACCCACTCGTATGCTTCGTTTATCCGGTAAATTTCCGATAGGCGCACCGGAATTATCTCCGCCGGATATTTTTGGCCGGCCCGACGGACTTCCAATGAAGCTATGATGCTTTCGGCCTCTGCCACCGGCTCTCCCTTACGCACCGTAAACGAGCATTCAAAAGCAACATCGTCTATCCCAGCTATCCAGAGATGGGAAGTGTAGTATGTTCCTTCTTCCTCAAACATCTCCTTACTGTACGCACAATCCAGACGACCTATTTTCACAAGTGTGGCCGAAGTATTCTCTTTGAGTTCCTGCTTAACAGATTCCCTGCCGTATGCAGTATCTCCCTTATAAGCCGATATACGGAAATTACCGGTCCACTCGTTAGGATTATAAAACAGGAAAGAGCCTTCCCCGTCTTCAAATTCGTTCCAGTCTGCCGGATAAACCATAGAGAACCATGCTCCCGGAGAAATGTATTTCTTACCTTGTTTCATACTTCATTGACTAAATGGGTTCTTTCTTGCAAAAGTAACATTACCGCTGTTGATATGCAAACAAACCCAACAAAAAACAGCCGATTCTCACGAACCGACTGTTCCAATCATCATCTATGAATGAAGACTGTTTAGGTCTCCAATATTTTAATATATCTTATAAATCCATATTTCGAGTGCAAAGATAATCAATGAAATAATATGTGCATCAAGATTTTAAGATATTTAAATTAACATTCTATAAACTAATTAGGTTATGACCTACTTAATGTAACCGTAATACTCATTATCTGTCGCACAATCCCACCAAACCGGACACGACCAAATCGGGTCTGTCATGGCTTGCTTGTTGGATGCCTTTAGCTGAGTCAGATTATAGTTGCTCTCATGAGTACTCTGACTGAAACGACGGAACCAATAAGTAGGCTCATTCTTAGAAGTACCTACAATCTTGCTGACAGCCGTGAAATCCTGCGGACGGTCGTAATCCACATAGTCATAATCCAAACGGCGCATATCATTCCAATTTTCAGTATTGATACCCAATGCGATAATCTTCTGACGCATAATCTCGAACAAGGTCAGACTGGCAGCATTCTGACATACGGAAGAACTTGCCATATAAGTACTGATTTCACTTTCATCCATCGGCTTCTGATCCGGATTCTTTGTTCCTTCGGCTTCCCATGATTTCAATTTAGCCTGCATACGGTCAAAGTTTGCCTTTATGCCTTTTTGATAGGCATCCAATGCACCATCGGTATCTCCTTTGCGGAAAAGGACTTCCGCCTTGATAAAACACATTTCCGAATAAGTAAGAATATCGGAATCTGAATTAGGACGTGCATAGAATGTACCCGTACCGCCCACATAGTCTGATTTCGCATCGGTATAGTAATACATATCCGTAGTGTTCCGCCCGCTATTGGCCATACCGTTAGAACGTAAATTTACATAAATAGTATCACCTGCACGCTTATAATCCTTATTATTGCAATATGCAGAACCCTTTTGATAAAGCACGGTCACATTGTTGCCGTCGACCGTTGTCTGGTGTATGGCCTGAGCATCAGCAATAAATTTCGTCTTTGTTTCATTATCCGCTTTGGATAAATCATAAGTTATCATAAATCCGCCTTTTTCCTTATTATAACCGGTTTCTCCACCCGTTACAAACAAAGCAGCTACCGGACCGCCTTCTGCGCGTGTAGTGGAATGTATCACATCCACCCCGGCATCACGAATCCATTCATTAGCCGTTATTTTACCATCAGCATTCAGTTTCACATTTGTCATCATGGCAGGAACAAGCTTTGACAAACGGGGGTCTTTCACACCCGAACCGCCTGTAAATTCATTAGTCAACAGATTAACATACCAGCGCGTCAGACGTTGTGTCGAGCCATATCCGGTACAATCCCAAATAACGGAAGCCTGATAAGGATCGCTCACCGTAAAATTAACCTCATCCCCTTCCACATTATAATGTTTCATAATGGTGTTGTCATCATTCGACTGAGGCGCAGAGTTCAATGCCGTCAAAATAGCTTCCGGATCATACAAATCCGCTTTCTTGGATAATTTCAGCAAATAACGGGCTTTCAGACCGTAACATAATTTCAGCCACTTGGAAACCTCTCCGCCATTCCATAAATCGCCTGCACTCAATGCGGGAGCCGTGGTGTTCTGCTGCTTGCCAAAATTCTCGATAGCTTTGTCCAGATACCCCATACAGAGTTCATACATGGTTTTACCGTCATCATAGGCCGGATTGGTCTTACCGGTAAACGCTTCCTGAACAGGCAGCTCGCCATGCAAATCGAGCATCATCATAAATCCCATCGCCTTAATGCAATAAGCTGCACCTTCATAATGATAAGCTCCTTCCGTTTCTGCCTTCTCTATCAAAGGATCGATATTTACACCTGCACCCAGATAAAAATTCTGATAAATAGTGGTACATGAACTTTGGGCAGGATTCCATGATGACAAGAGGCTGTTGGCAGCCGTGCCCCCGGTCTGTGTCATGATACCGGCAATCGTATTGGTACGCATACTGGCTGTACCCCATGCGTAAGCATAATAGTTCTGTATCCACGGCAGGCGAAGCTGCGGTGATACGGTTTCGGAAACCGGATTATCCGGATCTGTATTCACATCCAGGTAGTCCTCGCAAGAAGACATGCCGAACACAAGCGCCAAGCCAAATGCAATATGTATTAGTTTCTTCATACTCTTATCTTTTTAAATCTGTTATTAGAATGTAAGATTAATGCCAAACGACATGCCGGCTGTGGCCGGAACACCGCAATAGTCGATACCTGCAGAACCGGAACCACCTGTACCGGAACCTGAAACGCATGTTTCGGGATCCATACCCTTGTAGTTTGTCCAAACAAACAGATTAGTTCCCGTAATTGTAGCAGTCAGCCCCTTGATTATATTTTGTTTCTTCAACAAATCCTTGAAATCGTAGGACAAGGAAATAGAACGCAAACGCAGCCAATTGGTGTCAGTTATAAAGTTATAGGCGTTCTTGGCATAATTCTTATAATACTCCTGAATCATATACTTGCCGGAACGGGTAGAGTTACCAACCTGATAAGTTTCATTGGCATTATAGGTAATTGTTTTGGTTTCATAAGACGGTTTTGCAGCAGTGCCCGTATTGACAACACCCGTAAATGATACGGATTCTCTGTTTATTGTCTTTGTGCTCAATCCTTTCGTCACGAGATAGTATTCGGTCCCATTATAGATGTCACCTCCCAGACGGATATCGAACAAGAAAGAAAGGTTGAAATTCTTATAGCTGAAACTATTATTAAAACCACCTATCAGCTTCGGTTCACGGTTACCCACAATATTGGTTTCAACTTGCGTATCCTTATACAAACCTGTAGACGGGTCGATAACATTGTACATCTTACCGTCGGGCCCTTGAGCCGTTTCATACTTATTACCCGTCAATCCCAAAAAATAACCGCCATTGGGTATTGAGCCGGCTTTGGCTGCACCAACCTGCGCATCCGTCACATAGAAAATATCCACACCGTCGATAAAATCTCCCAATCGTCCACGGTTACCGGAAAGATTCAATGTCGTTTCCCATTGGAAGTCTTTCGTTACAATAGGTTTACCTGTAATCGAGAGCTCCATACCCTTATTTTCTACCGAACCGCCATTCAGCGTAAGGAAAATGTATCCCGTAGACTGTGCCAAACGCGGTGCACAAATCTGGTCTTTCGTCTTGCTTTGATAGTAAGTATAGTCAAAGCCCAAACGTCCGTTGAAGAAACGCATTTCCAAACCCAATTCATAAGAATCCTGTATTTCAGGTTTCAAACCGACACTACCGCCTGTCCAACTGTTGCCCATACCATATTTGCCACCGTTCAGCGTAGCTACCGGCCACATATAGTATCCCAAAGAATAGGCATCAGCATCTTTACCTACCCGTGCCCATGAACCGCGGATCTTACCGAATGAAAGTACGTTGTTCTTCGGCAGCAGTTCGGTAAACACAAACGAACCGCTCACGGAAGGATAAAAATAAGAACGGTTATTCACCGGCAATGTAGAAGACCAGTCGTTACGTCCGGTCACTGTCAGATAAACAAGATTCTTGTACGAAGCACGGAATTCACCGTAAAGGCCTACCATGCGTTTGCGTACCGTACTCTCTTTGAAATACTGGTTGGCTTTAATAATATTGTTGAAACTGTAAAGCCCTTCCGTTACAAAATTATATCCCCAACGGGTGTTATTCGTTGTCTTCGTAGCTTCTGTAGTAGTACCTACCAGAAGATTCAAATCAAAATCACCGAAAGTTTTATGGAAGTTAGACATCACATTCGTAGTAATGTATTGGTAATTCACATCACCTTTGGACATATAACCGTTCTGATATATCTGCTTGACCGCACCACCCGGACGCCGAAGCGTATTGGAACTGGTAGTGTATTTATCAATACCCGCACGTGCGAAAACATCCCACCAGTCTGTCAGTTTGAGGCTTGCGTTGACTGCACCCGTAAAACGGGATGTTTCGTCCGTCAAAGTATTTTTATTCAGAATCCAATACGGATTTTCAACATCATCCTCCAAATCCTGCAAACCCTCCAATATGCGGTATTTACTACCATCATCATTCAGATAGCGACTCATCTGATCGTCGACAGGCCATCCGTAAACAGCGGTCATTGCACCGTTACCGCCCTGTCCGTACAAACCTGCACTGGTCAGTGTCTTATCAGTACTTGCCTGCGAATAAGAAACGTTGGCTCCTACTGTCAGGATGCCGTATTTCTGTTCACCATTAAAGCGGAAAGTCGTCTTGTCATAACCAGTTGTAGGAATAATGCCGGACTGATGATAATTGGAACCGGATAAATAGAAAGAACCGTTCTTACTACCGCCGGACACACTTACACTATTATCCCAAACACTACTTCCTTGAAAGAAATCATCTATATTATCATAAGCCATACCATCAATCCGATCTCCCCAGGAATCCATCGTCTTATCAATAAAAGCACCGGAAGTGTTATATTCTCCACGGCCATACAGTTTTTGAACTTCCGGTAATTTATTGGCCCATGAATAGGTATATTTACTGCTTACATTCACCCTTACAGCACCCTCTTCACCTTTCTTGGTCGTAATGATAATAACGCCATTAGCAGCACGAGAGCCATACAGCGCAGCAGCCGCAGCACCTTTCAACACGGACATGCTCTCAATGTCTTCAGGGTTAATATCCATTACGCGGTTGCTGAAAGTAGTTGCAGTTTTCGTCATGCCATCCGTACCGGAATTACCAGTATTTACTGTAGAGTTATCATAGATAATACCGTCTACAACAAACAAGGGCTGGTTATCACGAGATTCGCTGGCAGAGTTACCGCCACGAATTACAATATTGGAACCGGCACCCGCAGCACCACCTGCCTGCGTAATATTCACACCGGGGATTTTACCAGCCAAAGAGTTTACCACATTCGTTTGCTTGTTCTTCATCAACTCTTTGGAATTAATATCCGAAACAGAATAACCTAACGCCTTTTTCTCTTTCTTAATGCCCATAGCCGTTACAACAACTTCACTCAATGACTGGGTATCATCTTTCAGGGTAACCGTATAGTCGCTTGCCGCTCCTACCTTCACTTCTTCCGTAGCATATCCAACAAATGAGACTACCAATGTGCTACCCACTGGAGCTTCTACCGAGAATTTTCCATCGATGTCAGTAACAGAACCTGTACTGGAACCTTTCACTAATACACTGGCTCCAATAATCGGTTCGCCTGCAACATCCACTACTTTACCTGTGATTGTTTTGGCTTGCTGAGTACTTTGGGAACTTAGCGCATTATCAGCAGCAACAACCGAATATGGCACAGACATCCCAAGCAATGCAAGCAACACTAATGATAAGCAATAATTTCTTTTCATAAGCTCTTTTTATTTGGATTTATTTGCAAATTTATAAATTAATTCAGCAAATCAAAGAGAGGTGTATTTAAAATATATTAAATAAATATTAATATATTTGCTTTTATAATTTTAAAATATTGGCAAATATAAAACAATAAACATTATTATTTCTTATCGGATAAGTAGCGTATATAATAAACGGCTACACGTTTATTATCATTCTATTAATTCTTTTATCACATTTTTGGAAAATAGAAAATTGCTGAAAAAGCGGCGGTATTATTAACAATCAAAAACAAACATTTATATCCACAAAATACATAAAATAAAAAAAATATCAAAACAGAAGTGCAGGCAATTAGAAAACGTGAGTGATTGGAAACAAAGTTCCCAAAGTACTATTTAATCTTATAAACTATTCAACCTTTACTATTTTCCTATAGGTTGTATCCGCCTTCTTACATCCTTGGATATTTCCAAAAACATATAATTCAATCTGCCGGAATGAATGCCCTTTTCATTCTCTTTATATTTCCGACTTGCATATTCTTTAGACTTATCAAAGGTTATACGGGACATCTGATTCTGCGTTTTTCCCACCATAGTAGAATCCAGCCGTTCATCAGGAAAGAAATCGTCCAAATCCACATCCCCAATCATGGTGGTCTCAAGAAATTTCATATCTTTATGATTTGCATCAGTATAATAACCAACAAACATATGTCCGGGTGTACGTACCAATATCGGCTCAATATTTATGGCACGCAGCAAAGAAGCAAACAGAACACTCCCATCCACACAATTAATTTGCGATGACTCCAAGGCATCATCGAATGTACGAACACGTTGAGAGAAAACCACATTGCTGGACAGGCTTGTATTAGAAACCGAACTATACCGGAAATTACGTTTCTGTAAAACATTCCACAAGGCATAAACCTGATTATCGACAGCCTCAGGACTACCCTGATAACCGAGAAAACGATTCACAATACGAGTATTCAATGCTTCCCGCAGCAAATGGTCTATCATAGGATTTTCTTCATTGACATAAGCAGCAAAGAATATTCCGGTATCATGAAATCTCGTACCTCCCGTAACATACCCCAATAAACACTCATTGATACTGCGCACCGAAAAAGTACGTACCCGCTGCCCCAACTCTTTCCTGTTCATCTCTACCGTAACGGCAACGCTAATCGGCTCCGCCTGATTATTATTCTTCAAGGCTTCATAGTTCCAGATAATATCGGGATAGATTGTATACTCGGTACGTGGCCTTGCCAATACAAACTCCGAAACGGAACGGGAAAAGAAAGGGGTTTCCGCAACTTCTATCCTCACCCGGCTATAAGCCTTTGCCGACCGGACTTTCACAGCGATACAAGATTTTGGGTTTCCCACAAACATCGAATCAGCCGGCACAATCACCTGGGCATCTGTCGTTGCAACAGACAAAATGCTGGAAGGAAAAATATTCCCACCCAATTCATCCGTTATCTCAAAACCGGAACGGAAAGGAGCAACGTTCAACCAAATCGAACCAATGATTACAACAGCCAATACAGCCACTATTAACGGCATACGCCACTTAGATTGCCCCCATCTCTTTATATCCATTAATTCTTTCATATAGTAACCCTTTTTAAAACACTACAAAGATAATACTTAATTAGTTGCAAGAGAGATTTTGTAATCGAAATGTAATACTTGTTTCATTCCATCGTAACAAAAACGCCGCAATTTTGTCGAAGAAAAGAAATAAAGTTTAACTTTGTAATAAAGAGACTCTGTGCGTCTCTCATTACATTAATTCAGAAATACAATGAACGAATATCGGATTTTAGTAGTAGACGACGAAGAAGATTTATGCGAAATCTTAAAGTTCAACCTTGAGAATGAAGGCTACGAAGTAGATACCGCAAACTCTGCCGAAGATGCCTTGAAAATGGACATCAGTACTTACGACCTGCTATTATTGGACGTGATGATGGGGGAAATTTCCGGATTCAAAATGGCAAGTATACTAAAGAAAGAAAAGAAAACGGCCAAAATTCCTATCATCTTTATCACAGCCAAAGACACCGAAAATGATACGGTAACCGGATTTAATATAGGAGCAGACGACTATATCTCCAAGCCTTTCTCCTTACGCGAAGTAGCAGCACGCGTTAAAGCCGTATTACGCCGTACCCGGCAAACTGAAACGGAGCGCGCACCTGAACAAATCGCCTATAAATCATTAGTGCTTGATATCATCAAAAAGAAAGTAAGCATAGACGGAGAGGAAGCTCCCCTCACCAAAAAAGAATTTGAAATACTGCTCTTGCTACTGCAAAACAAAGGACGCGTATTTTCCCGCGAAGACATATTGAGCCGCATCTGGAGTGACGAAGTATATGTGTTGGACCGCACTATAGACGTAAACATCACCCGCCTGCGCAAAAAGATAGGAATATATGGCAAATGTATTGTAACTCGCTTAGGATATGGTTATTGCTTCGAAGCCGAATAATGACAGACACTTCCTGTCATTCAGCCGGAAGTTATTTCTTTCGGTAATCTCATTATTTCTTGTCTTTGCAGCCTGTTTTATTGCTTATCAATATCAACGGGAGAAAGAGTATAAAGTAGAACTGCTCGACACGCAACTCCAAGACTATAACGAACGCTTGCAACAGGAGTTGCGAAGTATTCCGGACAGTCTATGGACATCTACTTTAAACCGGTATATAGCCAAAGGCTCATACAGAGACCTTCGTGTCACTATCGTAAATTTACAAGGCCGCGTCCTTTATGACAGTTACAATGAAACTTCCCAAGAAGCATTCAGCAATCACATTGATCGTCAGGAAGTCCAAAAAGCATTAAAGAACGGCAAAGGATATGATTTAAGGCGCACCTCCGAAACAACAGGCATACCCTACTTCTATTCGGCAACTCTCTATCCCCAGTATATCATTCGCTCGGCATTACCCTATGATGTAAACCTGGTAAATAGTCTGGCTGCCGATCCGCATTACCTCTGGTTTACAGCTATTGTTACTTTATTGCTGATATTCGTTTTCTATAAGTTTACATCCAAACTGGGTACGGCAATCAACCATCTGCGGGAATTTGCCAAACGCGCCGATAAAAACGAACCGGTGGAAACCGATATACAATCTGCTTTCCCGCATAATGAACTTGGAGAAATATCCCAGCACATTATACAAATATATAAACGTTTGCGGGAAACCAAAGAAGCGTTATATATCGAACGTGAGAAACTGATTACACACCTGCAGACTTCTCGCGAAGGATTGGGTGTATTTACTAAAGACAAAAAAGAAATCTTAGTCAATAACCTCTTTACACAATACGGCAATTTAATCTCCGATTCCAACTTGCAAACTACCGAGGAGATATTTTCCATTTACGAATTTCAAAAAATCACCGATTTTATCAGTAAGGCACAAAGAAGACCTTCGGATAAAGAAGAGAAGCGTCTCTCCATCAACATCAATAAAAACGGGCGCATATTCATTGTAGAATGTATCATCTTCCAGGATCTGAGTTTTGAAATATCCATTAATGACATCACACAGGAAGAAGAACAAGTACGTTTGAAACGCCAACTGACACAGAATATTGCACATGAACTGAAAACCCCTGTAAGCAGTATTCAAGGGTATCTGGAAACAATTGTCAGCAATGAAAGCATCCCTCGCGAAAAGATGCAGACTTTCCTTGAACGGTGTTATGCCCAAAGCAACCGGCTGAGCCGTCTATTACGGGATATCTCCGTACTGACACGTATGGATGAAGCAGCCAATATGATTGATATGGAGAAAGTAGACATCAGCATGCTTGTCACCAATATAGTCAACGAAGTATCATTGGAACTGGAAGAAAAGCATATTACGGTAGTCAACGGTTTACATCCCAAAATACAATTAAAGGGTAACTATTCATTACTCTACTCCATATTCCGTAACCTCATGGATAACGCCATGGCTTATGCAGGAACCAATATCTACATCAACATCAACTGTTTCCGTGAGGATGAGAACTTCTATTATTTCAGTTTTGCGGATACCGGAGTAGGCGTTTCACCAGAACATCTGAATCGTTTGTTCGAACGCTTTTATCGTGTAGACAAAGGACGTTCGCGAAAATTGGGCGGTACAGGCTTAGGGCTTGCCATCGTAAAAAATGCCGTCATCATTCATGGCGGAACAATCTCCGCCAAGAATAATCAAGGTGGCGGACTGGAATTCGTTTTTACGTTGGCAAAGGAGAAATAATTTCTTTTATTCATTTTGGTTTGTTACTTTTTTCATTATCTTTGCGATGCATTGGTTTGCCGCCTTTTTTCAAAGGAAGCGATTAAAAGGGAATCAGGTGCAAGTCCTGAACAGTCCCGCTGCTGTAAGTTTCACATAATGTTGCAGACAATGAATTCTCTCTCCATGCCACTGGAAACGTTTTCCGGGAAGGCAGCCTGCAACAGAAACAAGTCAGAAGACCTGCCATGCATTATCTTATCATTGCTTTCGAGGAAAAAGCGTTGAGTCTAATGAACGGGATAAATTCTATCCAATCATTTCATTCATCAAAACTCTTTCAAAGAAAGTAAAAGAGAATAAACTCTGCCAAGTTTATTTAAATGATGTCCGGCCGAAGTGATTCGCCCGGACATTTGTTTTACAGAAAGTCATCAAAAACATTGTTCATCATCTATAAAATCATTATATTCGGCACATAAAACACAAAAACGGATTTATCCGTTGACCTATTGTCTAACTTATAAAAAATAATCTATGGAATTACCATTTGCCGAATCATGGAAAATCAAAATGGTGGAACCTATTCGTAAAAGTACCCGCCAGGAGCGTGAACAGTGGCTGAAAGAAGCCCATTACAATGTTTTTCAACTAAAATCAGAACAAGTTTATATCGATCTTATCACCGATTCGGGAACAGGAGCCATGAGCGACCGGCAATGGGCCGGTATCATGCTCGGAGACGAAAGCTACGCCGGGGCTTCTTCTTTCTTCAAATTGAAAGAAGTCATTACCCGCCTGACCGGTTTTGAATATGTCATTCCTACACATCAGGGACGTGCTGCCGAAAATGTACTATTCTCTTATCTGGTTCATGAAGGAGATATTATCCCGGGAAATTCTCATTTTGACACTACCAAAGGACATATCGAAAGCCGAAAGGCAATAGCATTGGACTGTACGATAGATGAAGCACGGCAAACGCAATTGGAGATTCCCTTTAAAGGCAACGTAGATCCTGTAAAACTGGAAAAGGCCTTACAAGAACATAATGACCGCATACCATTCATCATTGTTACGATCACCAACAACACAGCCGGCGGGCAACCTGTTTCCATGCAAAATTTACGGGAAGTCCGGAATATTGCCGATAAATACAATAAACCTGTCATATTCGACTCCGCCCGTTTTGCCGAAAATGCCTATTTCATAAAGACACGTGAAGAAGGTTACCAAGATAAGAGCATAAAGGAAATAACCAAAGAGATGTTTGCCCTTGCAGACGGTATGACAATGAGCGCCAAAAAAGACGGCATCGTAAATATGGGAGGATTTATTGCAACCCGCCGACAAGACTGGTATGAAGGAGCAAAAGGATTCTGCGTACAATTCGAGGGTTACCTTACTTATGGCGGTATGAATGGCCGAGATATGAATGCACTTGCCATCGGCTTGGATGAAAACACCGAATTTAATAATCTTGAAACCCGTATTCGCCAGATAGAATATCTGGCTAAAAAATTAGATGAATACGGAATACCGTACCAACGTCCCGCCGGAGGACATGCAATTTTTGTAGATGCTCCCAAAGTTTTAACACATGTTCCTAAAGAAGAGTTTCCTGCACAGACTTTAACCGTCGAGCTATATCTGGAAGCCGGAATACGCGGATGTGAAATCGGCTATTTACTTGCCGACCGTGATCCCGTTACCCGTGAAAACCGCTTCAACGGACTGGATTTACTCCGGCTGGCTATTCCACGCCGCGTGTATACCGATAACCACATGAATGTAATAGCCGCTGCGCTCAAAAATGTATATGACAGACGCGAAACAATTACAAGAGGAGTACGTATTACTTGGGAAGCTCCGCTAATGCGTCACTTTACAGTACAATTGGAAAGGCTGTAACTACAAACTCAATGTCAGGACAAAGTCTGAAAACAAATAGTAGTAAATCTGAAAAATCTGTTTCTCCGCCGTACGGTATTCGGCGGCGGAGAACACACCTTGTTCGTCAGGCGTAAAAGGCATTACATGCAAATGTTCCCGAAAATCGACATCGGAAGCGTTCATACATTTAAACATGGTTTCTTTTGCAGACCAGTGAAGCAACAACGACCAGGTTTCCGTACCTTTGAATAAGGATTTTTTTTCATCTTCACGCATGAACTTATGCGCCACTTTCCGTACCCGCTCGCTATAACACTCAATATCAATCCCGACTCTTTTCCCCGGCTCACTTAACAGAACCGCTACATAACCTTTGGTATGTGAAATACTGATGGAAAAAGAGCCGTCTGCCAAATAGGGCCCGCCATTGGAATAATAGTGTATTTCTTTCTCTTCGCCAAGCATTGTATATAGTAATACACGCACAGCCAGCCACTCCAACTTACGAGAAACGGCTGTAAATTTTCCAATGCCCTCTTCATATTTTTCTTTATGAGGAAGTAAAGCAAGCAATTCTTCCAAACTTTCACTTGCTTTCCAGATACCCCATTTGTATGAACTCTCTGTATATTGTTTAAAAACGGGCATTACTTCTCTGTTTCAGAACCCTCCCGTACTGGCTCATTTATTGTAAATTTCACCTTTAAGATACGGCGGTTATCCATTTCAAGAACCTCAAATTCATAATAACCATAAGTTACTTTCTCGTGAAGCGCCGGAAATTCCCCTTTCAACTCAAGTAAAAGCCCCGCTAAAGTATCGGCATCACCTGCCACTTCATCAAAAGTTTCTTCATCTATCTTGGTTATCTTATAGAAATCCGTCAGTTGTGTTTTAGCCTCAAACACCCATGTGTGGTCATTGAGTACGGCATAAGTACGTTCTTCATCATCGTATTCGTCACGAATCTCCCCAACAATCTCTTCAATAATATCTTCCATCGTAACAATACCCGATGTCCCTCCGAATTCATCCACCACAATAGCGATATGAATCTTGTTTGCCTGAAAATCACGCAGCAAATCATCAATCATCTTGGTTTCCGGAACAAAATAAGCCGGACGAATCAATGATTGCCAACGGAAATTATCTCCTTTATTCAAATGAGGGAGCAAATCCTTGATATAAAGCACTCCTTTTATATTGTCACGTGTTTCCGCATAAACAGGAATACGCGAATAAGCGTTCTCCACGATACACTTTAACACATCCTTAAAAGAAGTGCGAATTTCCAAGTCAACCACATCCAGACGCGATGTCATGACTTCCTTAGCCGTCTCACCTCCAAAACGAATGATACCCTCCAATATATTGTTTTCTTCCGAAAGCTCTGCTTTATCCGTCAATTCCAACGCATGAGAAAGCTCATCTACTGATATATTATGATTCTTACGCACAAAATGCTTATTAAGAAACGATGTGGAACGCACCAATATCGACGACAACGGATAGAATATGGAACGGCATGCCATGATACCGGGAGCTGCAAAACGGCAAAATGCCAATGTTTTCTGCGCTGAATAAATCTTCGGCATAATCTCACCGAAAAGCAGCAACAGAAAAGTCAATACAACCGTTAGGATTAAAAATTCCGCAATAACCGAATGGAATTGGAATACATTCATAAAAAAGAAATTACAGAGCATGATAATGGTCACATTCACGAAATTGTTCGTAATCAGTATCGTGGCCAGCAGTCGTTCTGTATCATCCAACAAATTTCTGATTTTCTCATCAGAAGGATGTTTCCCCTCTTCAATAGAATTCAAATCAGACGGCGAGAGTGAAAAAAATGCAATTTCGGAAGCCGAAGCAAAACCGGAAGCAAGCAAAAGCACACCAGCCAATACAATAGCTATAATAGCCGAAACAGAAGGAGTATGTACGGTTATACTGTTAAAAATATCTGCCAATTGGCATAAATAAGCGTCTGGGTCCAAAGATTTTGGTTTTAGTTAAACAATTAGAACGGTAAATCGTCCGTTGGATTATTTTGTGCAGGAGCAGCCTGCGAGTGTGTTGACTGTACAGGAGCAGCCGTTTGTCCGGATATACCTGCCTGCGGTGTAGTTCCGGGCGCTGCGCTTCTTGCAGACAGCATTTCCATGTTATCTACAAAAATCTCCGTTACATAGCGTTTTGCACCGATCTGATCATCATACGAACGGGTCCGTATTTTACCTTCCACATAAAGTTTGTCTCCTTTATGCACATATTTCTCAGCCGTTTCTGCCAGTCCGCGCCAAAGGACAAGATTATGCCACTCCGTACGTTCAGGAACTTGCGTTCCGTTTGCCAATGTATAGGCACGGTCTGAAGTAGCCAAAGGGAAAGTAGCAACAGCCACACCGGTATCGAGATACCTCACCTCGGGGTCTCTGCCTACATTTCCTAATAATATCACTTTATTTACTGACATACGCTTTCAATTTTAAAATTTGTTGCCAAAATTAGCGAGAATAACAACATCATGCAAGAATACAGCCAACTTTTATAAATACTTCTCCAAAAAAGCATGTACCAAGCGAGATACCGGATACTGCTCCAAATCTTCCATTCTGATACACTGGTATTCCGAAAAAGAACGGGAGTTCTCCGGCAAAACGACTTCATAAAAGTTAGCGTATATCACCCGATGGGACAGCACATGTTTCACATTTCGAAACACCAAACGTACTTCCGGTACCTCTCCTTCCGCTATAAGTGAGCGAAAGGATACCGATGATAAAAATTCCTCTTCCGATAGATTTCTATCCGTTTCAACCAATGGCAATTCAAACAGGTTTTTCCAAATATCATCAGACGTTCGTTTATGTATAAAGGTACACGCGCCCATGCGTACATATATATAATTAAAATAACGGTTGAACGTCTTGGTTCTATGTTGCTTCACGGGAAGTTGCATAACCTGTCCTTTCGATAAGGCGGAACAGCTATCCGCCAAAGGACAAAACATACAGTTAGGAGACTGTGGCGTACACTGAATAGCCCCAAAATCCATTATAGCCTGATTATAAGTAGCCGGGCGGGATTTATCGAGCATTTCATCAGCTAAAGCAGCAAAAAGTTTCTTTCCTTCCGTAGAGTCAATAGGCACATCAATGCCGCAATAACGGGAAAGCACACGATACACATTTCCGTCCACTACTGCATAGGGCATATTATAGGCTATGGAACAAATGGCGGCAGCCGTATAATCCCCTACCCCCTTCAAAGCCCGCACTTCCTGATAGCTTTCCGGAAACTTACCGTTCATACTCTTAGCAGCAGCATGCAGATTACGGGCACGAGAATAATACCCCAATCCCTGCCAATACTTCAAGACCTCGTCTTCCGAAGCCGAAGCCAAAGTTCTCACATCAGGAAAACGGCGGATAAAACGAAGAAAATACTCATATCCTTGTACCACTCTCGTCTGCTGCAAAATAATCTCAGAAATCCATATCCGGTAGGGATCAGTAGTGCCTCTCCAAGGCAAATCACGTTTATTATCCGCGTACCAATCCAATAAAACTTCAGTCAATCTATTCATATATAGTTTCATACCCCAAAAGGACACACATCCTTTTTCAAAAGAACAAAAATACAGTTTTTCAGTCTAACAAAACCTAATGCTTTGACTTTTTTCAAAAAATGTCCAAAATATATTTTTTAGAGCCGCTAAAAAGCTATATATTTGCAGTCCAAAAAATTAGAAAACTATAGTAATAATATTTTTTTTAAGAAAAAAATGACTAAAGCTGATATTGTAAACGAAATTACAAAGAACACCGGAATCGACAAAGTAACAGTGCTTGCAACCGTTGAAGCGTTCATGGACGCAGTGAAGGCATCTTTATCTAAAGATGAAAATGTTTATCTCCGCGGGTTTGGTAGTTTTGTAGTAAAGAAAAGAGCTCAAAAAACAGCTCGTAACATCTCAAAGAACACTACTATCATTATTCCGGAACACAACATTCCGGCTTTTAAACCTGCCAAGACATTCACCATTGCTGTGAAAAAATAATAAACAATTAGTATTAACCCATAAAATTTTGAAGCTATGCCAAGCGGAAAGAAGAAAAAAAGACATAAAATGTCTACGCACAAGCGTAAAAAAAGACTAAGAAAGAACAGACATAAAAGCAAAAAGTAATTTTTAGTCTGTATCGGACAGAAATAAAGAACAAACTTGTGAAGCAAATGTCTTTCGAGTTTGTTCTTTGTTTAAATGCCCGATTCCAATGAACAAGAGCTCAATTTATTTGTTCATTTTTTAAAAATAAATAATTAGGAAACAATTGTGACAAGCGAACTAGTAGTAGACGTACAACCCAAAGAGGTCTCCATCGCCCTGCTCGAGGACAAGAGCCTGGTGGAACTTCAAAGTGAAGGAAGAAACATTTCCTTTTCTGTGGGTAATATGTATTTGGGCCGCGTCAAGAAATTGATGCCCGGACTAAATGCCTGCTTTGTAGATGTTGGTTACGAGAAAGATGCTTTCCTTCATTATTTAGACCTGGGTCCTCAATTCAATTCACTCGAAAAGTTCGTAAAACAAACTTTAAGCGATAAGAAAAAACTCAACTCCATTTCTAAAGCAACCCTGCTTCCCGATCTTGATAAAGATGGCACAGTAGCCAACACATTAAAGGTAGGACAAGAAGTAGTGGTGCAGATCGTAAAGGAACCTATCTCCACCAAAGGACCAAGATTAACTTCCGAACTTTCATTTGCAGGAAGATATCTGGTATTAATTCCTTTCAATGATAAGGTTTCTGTTTCACAAAAAATTAAATCGAGCGAAGAGCGTGCACGCCTCAAGCAATTGTTAATGAGCATCAAACCGAAAAACTTCGGTGTCATTGTTCGTACTGTAGCCGAAGGGAAACGCGTTGCTGAACTCGACGGAGAGCTTAAAGTATTGATTAAACACTGGGAAGACGCAATCACCAAGGTACAGAAAGCTACCAAGTTCCCGACGTTGATTTATGAGGAGACAAGCCGTGCCGTAGGGCTGTTGCGTGATCTCTTTAACCCTTCTTTTGAAAACATCTACGTCAACAATGAGGCGGTATACAACGAAATAAAAGATTACGTCACTCTCATTGCCCCCGACCGGGCAGAGATCGTAAAGCTGTACAAGGGACAGCTTCCCATTTATGACAATTTCGGTATCACCAAGCAGATCAAGTCATCTTTTGGTAAAACTATTTCTTACAAGAGTGGTGCCTACCTGATTATTGAGCACACTGAGGCGCTTCACGTAGTAGACGTGAACAGCGGTAACCGCACCAAGAATGCCAACGGGCAGGAAGGTAACGCACTCGAAGTAAATCTGGGAGCCGCTGATGAACTGGCACGCCAATTGCGACTAAGAGATATGGGTGGTATCATTGTTGTAGACTTCATTGATATGAATGAAGCCGAAAACCGTCAAAAGCTTTACGAACGTATGTGTGCCAATATGCAAAAAGACAGGGCACGGCACAATATTCTGCCGCTCAGCAAATTCGGTCTGATGCAGATTACCCGGCAACGTGTACGTCCCGCTATGGACGTAAACACGATGGAAACCTGCCCTACCTGCTTTGGCAAAGGAACTATCAAGTCGTCCATCCTATTCACGGACACTCTGGAGAGTAAAATTGATTATCTGGTCAATAAACTGAAGATAAAGAAATTCTCGTTACACATCCATCCGTATATCGCTGCATACATCAATCAGGGACTCGTTTCTCTGAAACGCAAATGGCAGATGAAGTATGGATTTGGTATTAAGATTATTCCGAGTCAAAAACTCGCTTTTCTGGAATACGTATTCTACGATTCCCATGGAGAAGAGATTGACATGAAGGAAGAAATCGAGATTAAGTAAAAGATAAAGGCGACGCGGAAAACGAGTCGCCTTTTCTTTTGGATAACAAAACAAATAAATATGCTACTTCACGAGAAGATATAAAAAAATCAATAAATACTTTATACCTTCACTATAGTCAATATATCTTTTTATATTTCGAAATCTGATATTGATTAGTATCGCCAACAATAATAGAATCGACATGATATAAAGACGTACTCTGCCCTTCATTAAGTAAATAGAAGAAAGCACTCTCAGGAAGGCAGATCATATCAAGTTCCTTTATCGAATCGCCCAAAGTGCTCTTATCACTCAATATCATAAGTACTTCATTCGGACGAACTAAATCTGATTCCATCCGCGTTATTTGTACTCATAATAAAATAGATTGGATTGGAATCTTCCGACATCTTTTTTATATCGCCCCAATTGTCTATATCAGGATTTATTCCACCCGAATGCACAATCTCCCAAAAGTGCGGCATCCACTCTGTCTGGATATAGCTATAAGCTCCTTTGAAATCAGCAAAGAAAAATGATGGAAACATCATCCTATTGCCACAATATACAAAATTATCAATAAAATGAGCTTTACAACAAAGTATAAGAGAATATTAATTCCTATTTTTGCAAAAAATAAAAGGACTAATATGGAACGACTGAATGTATTCGATTGCTCAAATGTACTGATAGCGAGTTATTTCACCGATGACTTGGGATGTGCCCACGAAAACCGGGAACACACGCTCATTTACTTGTGTTCCGGTGAACTGGAAATTGAAGAACGCGGACAAAAAACAGTTCTGCATCCGGGCGAGTGCGCCTTTATGAGACGGGATAACTGGATGTGGTTGCAAAAACATGCCAATAAGGACAATCCCTATCGTTCCATTGTATTGAAATTCACGAGACCTTTTTTAAGGGAGTTTTATCAAACACTCGACAAAAATGATATTCCTGTGGAATCAAAACGCGAGAAAGTGAGCCTGCGCGTACTGCCGAACAACCGACCAGACATCCGTAGCCTGTTCGAGTCGGTCGTCCCTTATTTCGATTCGGGAATAAAACCATCCGATGACGTACTGAAACTGAAGATGATCGAGGGAATTTATGTTTTGCTCAATACGGACAGAAATCTCTATGCCTCTCTATTCGACTTCGTCGATCCGTGGAAAATAGACATTGTCGACTATCTGAACGAAAACTATATGCATGACCTTTCGATGGAAGAGATCGCCGGTTACACGGGACGCAGCCTGGCGACATTCAAACGCGACTTTGCCAAAATAAGCGAACTTACTCCGCAGAAATGGATCATCAGGCGACGTTTGGAGACGGCGCACGATTTGATAAAATCAGGTAAGAAGAAAGTTACGGAAGCCTGTTTCGATGTCGGTTTCAAGAATCTTTCGCATTTCTCTAAAGTCTATAAAGAAACATACGGTTATGCCCCCAGTATGATTTGAACCGGATATAACCGAAAAAATTTCGAGATGAACTTCATAACAAAATAAATTGAGCCTCGCAGCAAAGTCGCTGTGAGGCTCTTCGTTTACCTTTGCATCAGAATATTAAAACAAAGTATCATGGAAACAATGAGAGATAAAGTGGTAATGATTACCGGTGCGGCAGCAAGTATCGGTCTTGCCTGCGCCGAAGCATTTGCTAAAGAGGGTGCAACGACAATTTTAGTCGATATCAACAAGCCGGAAGCACAAGCCCGTAAACTGATGAATGAAGGATATCAGATGATCGCCTATGGTTGCGATGTGTCGAACACGCAGGCAGTGAAAGAGATGGTCGATTGGATTGTCGCAACTTATGGTCGTTTGGACGCTGCACATGATCAAAAGACTGACCCTATCGGACCAGACGCCGCTCAATCCGTCCAACAGAATCAATAACTTCATTCAATAAACGAAACGATTATGAATAAACTTCTTTTATTTTCAGTATTCAGTATTTTAACACTTAATGTTATGGCACAAGAAAAGATAGTACAGACAGCAGGGCGCAACCAATTAGGAGAGTTCGCCCCAAAATTCGCGGAACTCAACGATGATGTCCTCTTCGGCGAGGTATGGAGCCGCACTGACAAACTCGGCCTGCGCGACCGCAGTTTAGTAACAATTACATCACTCATCAGTCAGGGTATCACAGACAGTTCGTTGACATTCCACCTCCAGTCGGCGAAAAACAATGGTATCACCCGAACGGAGATTTCTGAAATTATCACGCACATAGGCTTTTATGCGGGATGGCCCAAAGCATGGGTGGCTTTCCGATTGGCAAAAGAGGTGTGGGCCGAAGATACGACGGGCAACGATGCGAAAGCAGTATTCCAGCACGAGATGATTTTTCCTATCGGCGAACCGAACACGGCATACGCACAGTATTTCATCGGTAACAGCTACCTCGCACCGATCTCACGAGAACAGGTGAACATCTCCAACGTCACGTTCGAACCGCGTTGCCGCAACAACTGGCATATTCACAAGGCATCAAAAGGCGGTGGTCAGATGCTTATCGGCGTAGCCGGTCGCGGTTGGTACCAAGAAGAGGGTAAGCCAGCAGTAGAGATTCTTCCCGGGGCAGTCATTCATATACCTGTGGGCGTGAAACACTGGCACGGAGCAGCTGCTGACAGTTGGTTCGCACATCTTGCATTCGAAGTTCCCGGCGAGAATACATCCAATGAATGGCTCGAACCTGTGACCGACGAACAGTACGACAAGCTTAAATAAATTCGGCAGGATATGAAAACCAACCGACTGCCCATCCAATAGTAATTTTCGTGTTGAATACCTGCGCAAGACAGGCCAACACGATTACTTAAAGGATATAATGCATTATAAACCCTTTGAAATATATAGTATGAAAAAGTTATTGTATCTCCTTTTTGCGATGTCCGTTACAACGGGATTGAACGCCTGTTCTCCCAATGACGACCCGACGAACTTTCCGACGGAAACTTCCTGACTCCGAGCCTTTGGATACGTTCTGCACAGACATCCAATTGTCACTCAATGATTATGGAATGGCTGGAAGATATAGGCTATACGAAATAAACAGGATACCAAACACTTACTTCAATTTATCCCGATTTTGCTGTTTTTTCACAAGTTCTTGTTATCTTTGTACCAACAAATTCGCTTTATGACAAATTCATCACTTTACCTTAAGAAGGAGCGTGTATAACTAATAGTCAGTAACTCTTCTGACTATTTCCATTCCCCAAATACTCATTTGGGATCATTTTTTATTATCCTATTTTTTTAAATTCATCCTGTTAACATTACCAGGCAACCCCTTGTCATACCTGGTAATGTCTTATCAAATTATAAACTGAAGAAACATGAAATTAGAAGAAATTCAAATCAGAGAAACATCGGTAAATGACTTTGCTGATATTATGGAAGTTGAAAAAACAGCTTTCGGTTATGATAAAGAAGCGGAATTGGTGGCTGATCTTTTAAAAGACCCAAGTGCAGAACCCCGTTTGTCATTACTTGCCCGATATAACGGAAAGGCAGTCGGGCATATACTGTTTACAAAGGTAGAGATTGAGGGAGCGGCAATTCAGCCACTCATCCATATCCTTGCTCCACTGGCTGTAATACCCGATTTTCAGAAACAGGGAATTGGAGGGTTACTAATCCGCAAAGGGATACAAATGCTGAAAGAAAAAGGTACCAAACTTGTCTTTGTATTGGGACACAAGGAATATTATCCCCGACATGGTTTCATACAAAACGCCCAAGGTATGGGTTATCCCACACCATACCCATACCCGACACCCGCAGAATATGCCGAATATTGGATGATACAGGCGCTGACAGATGAAGAATTGGCAAAAGGCAGAATTAAATGTGCAGATGCATTATTCAAACCGGAACACTGGCGAGAATAAAAATTCCATCACTTAACAGCTCCGTTACAATATATCCGATTAGAATAGACGTAACGGGCTGTACATATATTGGCATTTTATATGTAAAACGAACACCTTCTACAACCTCTCTTTCTCTTTTTTAGAGAGAGAAAGAAATACAATATCATACGACCGTTTTACGAGTTCTTTTATTTTATTATCCGGTACATCCTGATTGAAATAAACGCTAATCCAATATTTCTTATTCATATGCCAACCGGGAGTTATCCCTGAATATTGGGCTTGCAATTCTACCGATTCATTGGGATCACACTTGATACAACAAAAATCGAATACCTCGATATTTACAAAACAAAACCATTTATCTCCCACATAAAAGCAAAGAACATCCCGGCTATATTTATCTACGACATTGGAAAACGGCATTTTTTCATAAACACCTTTCAATGAAAGGCAATATTCTCTAAACTCTTCAATATTCATAAGTCCGGTATATTTATATCATGTATCTTTTGTAACTCTTCCCACTCTTGCGTAACAAGGATTATAAAAGTACGTACTTTTAAAACTGAGACTTTCTATTGTTAAAAAAATCGTTTTTTAATAACGATAGCCCTCTTATTACTATATACTTTGTATCTCGTTACAATATATCTAATGATGGGTTAGAATATATGTAACGGGATACTAAGTATATTGGCATTTTATTTACAAAGCTAACCGGTAAATCTCTTTACTATCTTCTTTCGTCAGCTTCACATAATTGCCTACCAGTTCTCCTTTATTCCGATGCAGACTATCTGCCAAACGGTCGATATCGGGATTCTCAATACCCAACTCACTAAAAGTAACAGGCAATCCGATGGATTTGAAAAAAGATTTCAACCGGGCAATACCTTCCAAAGCAACCGCTTTCTTATCATCCGCTTCGGAAACATTCCATACGCGAACGGCATACTGTGCTATCTTATCTACATTGTGCTCAGTCATCCAGGTCATCCAGGCAGGAAAAACAACAGAAAGTCCCGCACCATGTGTCACATTATAAATGGCACTGATTTCATGTTCAAGAAAATGAGATGCCCAGTCTTCTTCACAACCTACCCCACACGTGCCATTGTGTGCTATATTCCCACACCACATCAAATTGGCACGGGCACCGTAATTCTCCGGTTCTTTCATGACGATAGCCGCTTCTTTTATAATAGCAAGAAGCGTCCCCTCACAAAGACGATCACCAATTTCCACCTCCTTTGTATTGGTGAAATAGCGCTCCATAATATGGGCCATCATATCAGCAATACCACAAGCTGTCTGGAAAGGAGGAAGTGTATAAGTAAGTTCAGGATTCATCACGGCAAAGACAGGACGTAATAATTCCGGTACGCGGAGACTGAGTTTCTGCAAACCATCTATTTTTGTAATTACCGTATTGCCGGAACCTTCACTTCCTGCAGCAGGAATGGTTAGAACAACCGCCACTCTCAACGCCTCTGTCACCTTAGCTTTACCAATATAGAAATCCCAAAAATCACCTTTATAAGGCACACCTGCTGCAATGGCTTTGGCAGTGTCTATCACCGAACCACCACCTACTGCGAGTAACAAGTCTGCCCTCTCGCGCCGGCAAAGCTCAATGCCTTCGTATACTTTGATATCGACAGGATTAGGTTGTACACCACCCAGCATACAATATTCAATCCCAACCTCTTTGAGTGAAGACTCTACGCGCGATAACAATCCACTACGTATCACTGAACCACCACCATAAACAATCATTACTTTCTTAGCACCCTGCTTTTTCACTAAAGCACCGGTTTGTGCCTCTGTGTCTCTGCCGAATACAAATTCGGTAGGACTGTAAAAGATGAAATTATTCATTGCATTTTATTTTTTAGAATTTCCTATTTTCATCAGCACAAGGCCGATTATAATCCACACAAGTTCCCGCACACGGGTTATTAAAGCCGTATAAACGCCATATCCTCCCGAAAGAGAAAGTCCGCCAACCGCCAGTGCAAACCCTCCTTCACGCCCTCCAAGCTGCATAGGCAGGAAAAACAGTAAATTAGCAAGTAAAGAAGAGAAAGCCATAATAAGAATACAGCTTATAAAACTAACATTTGTGGTGAGTACATTCAAAATAAGCCATACTTCAAGACAACCAACGATACGGGCTGTATATTCCAAGAATAATGCACTATAAAAAGTGCTTTTCCGTTGTTGATGTAACAGAGCTATCTGACCATCAATATTTTCCAACTTATCCTGATGTACTTCGGCAAAGCGAATGGCTTTATCTTTCAAAAAAGGGATATGACTACCGATACGAACACATGCCACTGCCATCCCATGTCGGTACCCCTTCACAAAAAGAGAAACAAGCAACACACAAAATAAAGTGATCAGAGTAAGCACAATTCCCATTCCCCAACCCACCGGATAAAATAAAGCATAAATAAGGACAGCACTAAGCCAGAAGCAGAAATGAGAAAAGATATGCATCATTACATACAGAATCACGGAAGAGGTAGCACGCTCTACGCCAATATAAGAAGTCAGTTCCATAATACGATAAGGCTCACCACCCATCAATCCCACAGGAGTAACATAATTAAGAGCAAAGCCGGAAACCGTAAACTTATACAAACGGGTGAAAGTAAGCCCTCCCCGCTCACCACCACTACGTATGATGATGTACCATGACAAGGTATTGATAAGGTATATAAACAACCAGAGCAGCAAAACGAGCGGCAGATAATAACCGGCACGTTTTAAGCTGCTCCACAGTTCTTCATAAGACATATCGAAAGTGAAAAGCATAATGACAACAGCAATAATGCCGAAACCAAGAAATATATTACGATATTTATTTTTCATTTGAGTTTCAGTGACTATGTGCCGGTATCTTTCCCACTACAGATTACATCTTCTTTACTTGATATAGTTATAGTATCGTTCAAAGAAGCGTTTGAACCCTCCTATCTTCATGAGTCCTTTTTCAAAAACAAAGATACCAAGCAAAGCGCAAAAAATTCCCAATAATACATCAATAATATAATGATGAGACGAATAGACAGCCGTACACCAGATACCTACCAGAATAATGGCAAAAAGAGCAATCAGCATTTTACTGGATTTCCGCACGATAGCATAATAGAGCGGAATTACCATATAGGCAGCATGCAAAGAAGGTACGGCAGCAAATACATTGGCATTGCGCCCGTAGATAGACTGGAAAACAGACAAACCGGTCAGTTCATCAAAACGCCCCAGCCCCGCTACATTGCCCGGAGTATTCAGAATCGCTTCCATCCCATAGTTAATAGCATACCAGGGGGGAGCGGCCGGATGAATGTAATAACCGGCAAAACCTATCAGATTGACAAATAAAAATACCATAGCGAAACGTAGATACAAACTTCTCTCCTTTTTCAGATAGAGATAAATGCCAAATGCAATAGGTACAGGCACCCAACACAAGTAAAAGATACCTGCCATGAAATCTGCAAATTTCCAGTTGTGCAATGTGAAGTATTCGCAGGGAATGAGAAGATCCCCATTATCATTGATACCAAACCAGGATTTCTCCAGATTATAGATTCCTGCCACATCAATAGGATTTACTTCGTAATTGGGAAATACACGCATCCAGTCATACGAAATACCAAAAATAAAGAAAGGTAACAGGGCTACTGCCAACTTACGGGTGGGTATACCGGCAAAGAACAGAGCCAGAAAAATAAACGCCATCAGCAAATGCTCCGGACGCAGTCCGAGGCATACAGCCGTAAGTAATAAGAAAAGAGCGGTTATACCTACAACGGTCAGCGTTTCTTTCCGCGAAGGCATCTTAAAAGTATATCTCATAATCAGAGTTTACATATTTTTCATCACCTTACGGCAGTGGTTCAAACGGGCAAATGCCGTAATATTGGCAAACACAGCTACCAATGCTACGGGAATCATTAATATCAGAATCGGATCAAATGAAGTGACATCATCGAAAACGCCACAGAAAATAGCTCCCAGACTGATCAGTACGACACGTTCCGGACGCTGCATAAGGCCAACTTTACAATCAATACCCAAACCTTCGGCACGGGCACGCACATAACTCACCATCAATGAACCAATTAAGGCAATGAAAGCAATGATTGATCCCCACATATACCCTTTCAGTATCAGATAATAAAAGATACCAAACAGAGTGATCAGCTCACTGTAACGGTCGAGCACCGAGTCATAGAGTGCACCGAAAGTGGAACTCATATTTCCCAGACGGGCCACACGCCCATCCATCATGTCGAATAGCCCGGCAAACAATATAATACCGCCTCCCCAGCCTACATAAGAAAGGTCTCCCCGCTCTCCGTTGATACCGCCATAAATCAATACGCCTGCTGCTACAATATTCAAAACCAGCCCGGTGGTAGTAATAAAGTTGGGCGTGATACCTATTTTAATCATCCCTCTGACAACGGGATTGATTATTTTATAAATTACCTGTTGTAACCAGTCTCTGTAATTCATTTCTATTCTTTTGTTATTATTTTATAGTTTGTTTTCTCTCTTAAAAAGATTCTTCATATTCACGTTCCGATATACAAACACACGTTGCAGGTAGTAATTCCAGAACAGTGCGACCAATATGGAAACCACTATTTTCGGAACAATAAAAAGGTCTTTGGAGTAAAGACTTAATGTATCTCTGACCCATGAAATACCTGCTATCCATTCCGTAAGATAATACGTCCCGTATGTATTCAAAAAAACACTACCTGCCCACACCAATGTATACTTTATAATCACATGTGATTTCTTGCATTCGTGACATTTGAAAGTCCATTCATAGTTAACGAAGCAATTGAACATGCCTCCGCAAACCGAGCCAATGCAAGTGGCATATACATAATACATTCCGAAAAATTGTGCCAACGCAATCGTTATCACAAAATCCGTAACCGTGGCCAGTTGTGCCGAAAGCTGGGCTCTCAGAAACATGAAAATCCCCCCTTTCTCCGAAAATGCTGTAATCAGTTGTTTCATCCAATCAGCCATCTGACACCTGCTAACAGAATAAAACTATAAATACCTGCCAGGATATCATCCATCATGACTCCCACTCCTCCTTTCAGACTCTCCATCTTACGAATGCCTAATGGCTTGAAAATATCAAAAAGACGAAACAATGCAAAAGCCGCTACCGGATACCAGAAATTACCTTCGGGTGCTGCCAGCAGTGCAATCCATACGCCTACCATTTCATCCACAACCACCCGCGAAGGATCTTCACCCCAGAATGGTTCCAGTTTATTAGACGACCAGATACCACCGATAGTAAAAAGGATAATCAGGGCAAGGGTCAATAGCCACACAAAATTGAAAGGAAAGAAATACAGTAGAATACACCACACCACAGTAGCCAGTAAAGCTCCTGCCGTACCTGGGGCAAAAGGAGAAAATCCCGCTCCAAAGCCAGTAGCAATCATTATATGAAAAAGGGAAGCTTTTTTCATTACTCAGATAAAATATATGCAAAGTTATAAAAATAATAAAACTTTCCCCTTTTTTATAAGAGGAAAGTTTTATGGATGTACTCACAGAGTCAGATCATCTCTTTCTCTTTAGTAACTAATATGTTTTTATCAATCCAGATAACTTGGTGATTTCTGACCAACCATATCACGCAATGTCTGCTTAACCATTCTCCATTGAGTAAACAGATCGTGTACAGGCTGACTTTCCAGATCATGCATCGGGCTCTTACAGAAGAATGACAACCAAGTCTGAATGCCAGACATTCCGGCACGCATAGCCAAGTCACTGAACAATACAAGGTCAAGTGCAATAGGAGCAGCAAGAATAGAGTCGCGACACAGGAAGTTTACTTTAATTTCCATCGGGTAACCCATCCATCCGAAGATATCGATGTTATCCCACGCTTCCTTATTGTCTTTACGGGGCGGATAGTAATTAATACGAACTTTATGATATACATCGCCGTACAGGTCAGGATATTTTTCCGGTTCGAAGATATTGTCGATTACAGACAGCTTACTTACTTCTTTTGTTTTAAAGTTATCGGGATCATCGAGCACTTCTCCATCACGGTTACCCAGAATGTTAGTAGAGAACCATCCGCTTACACCCAACATACGGGTTTTGAACATCGGAGCCAAAACAGTTTTCATCAAAGTCTGTCCACTCTTGAAGTCCTTACCGGCGATAGGCACATTCATCTTTTTAGAGAATTCCCACATAGCAGGAGTGTCTACGCATAAGTTAGGAGCCCCCATGATGAACGGAGCACCTTCTGCAATAGCAGCATAAGCGTAACACATACTTGGAGAAATAACATTCGTGTTGTTTTCTTTCATTGCTTTTTCCAAAGCGGCAAGTGACATGTGCTCGTCTGACAGAGGAATATAAATCTCTGTACTTGCAGCCCATAACACAGCAATACGTTCGCAATTGTTAGCAGCTTTGAAGTCACGGATATCCTTGCGCAACTGTTCTACCATTTCCCAACGGGTAGCAGCCTGCTTAATATGAGTACCGTTCAAGCGTTTTGCCCAATTATGATCAAAAGCAGCAGGCATCGGCTTGATAGCCTCCAATTCATCTTTCACTCCATTCAAGTCCTTTTCCTTCAAAACTTCGGCATACATAGCAGCTTCATAAGCGTTGTCGGGGAAAATGTCCCAGCCACCAAATACGATGTCGTTCAAATTAGCTAAAGGCACTATGTCTTTAATAAGTTTTTCCTCGTTGTTTTCCATGCGCATTGTTGCCATTTCTGCGATAGAACCTATTGGTTTTGCCAATCCCTTGCGAGAAGCCAGTGTTCCTGTAATCATAGTGGTAGCAACTGCGCCACCAACGCCTACCACCAACACGCCGAGACGGCCTGATGCCGGTTTAATTTCTTGTTCCATTTCTGTTGTTTTAGATAAATTAAAATTGCCTACAAAGTTAGGCTCTACTCTATACTCAAAGAAGTTCTAATAGTCGGATTAATTGTTCCATTTGATGTATTATCCTATTTACAAGCTCATATAGAGGGCAATACGCGAATCATATTCATCTATGCCGAATAGATTCAGAATAAATCATGGGAAGATAATATACCACAAAACTTCGGAATAAGATCAACGCAAAACCACACAAGCTTTTTTTCTTACAAATCAGAAGAGATGGTTTATGCCCTCTTAGTACACTTTGTCAAACCTTATAAATCTTCTTTTCGTTGCTCGTAGAGAAACACCCTTTTTCTCGTAGAGAATCGACCCGATCTCCGTAGAGTTTCGACCCGATCCTCTACGAGAAAAAAACCAATATATAACAATTTGAAGATCAATAATTTACAAACCCACATTTGTCTTCTTTTTTCACCACACATATCTATCGTTTTCTCATTTTCAAACAGCATTTATCATTCTCAAATAATTACACTCACAGCAAGAAAGAGAGAGATTATTTTGTATGGTACAACAACGCATACTCTTGCAAAATTGAAAAAGATGACAGAAAGTTTAACATGCTAAAACAGGGTTTTAACAAAACACTTTCCATTGAATGCTGTTGTATTAAACAATAAACGAACAAAATAGAGATATAAACCTAAACAACTTAATTATGGAATGGATTATAAATCAACTAAGAGAGCACCCCGAATTAGCTATCTTTCTGACGCTTTTCGCGGGATTCTGGATAGGCCGGCTAAAAATAGGCAAATTCTCCCTCGGAACAGTAACGAGTGTACTGTTAGTGGGTGTACTGGTTGGGCAATTGAATATCACGGTAGACGGTCCGATGAAAGCTGTATTCTTCCTGCTTTTTCTTTTTGCCGTAGGCTATAAAGTAGGGCCACAATTCTTTCGCGGATTGAAGAAAGACGGTCTGCCGCAAGTGGGATTTGCCGTATTAATGTGTATCGTCAGCCTTGTATCTGCCTGGGCACTTGCCAAAATAATGGGTTATCATGTAGGCGAAGCTGCCGGACTACTCGCCGGTTCACAAACCATCTCTGCCGTTATCGGTGTAGCAGAAGACACCATCAACGGACTGAGCATCAGCGATGCACAAAAAGCAACTTTCATTAATGCCATTCCTGTAGCCTATGCGGTAACTTACATCTTCGGTACAGCCGGTTCTGCCTGGATTCTGGCTTCACTGGGACCGAAATTTCTTGGCGGATTGGAAAAGGTAAAAGCAGACTGTAAAGAACTGGAATCTAAAATGGGAAGTTCGGAAGCAGACGAACCGGGCTTTGCTCCTGCCCTGCGTCCTGTTGTATTCCGTGCCTATCAGATAACCAATGAATGGTTTGGAAAAGGAAAACGTGTCACCGATCTTGAAAGTTACCTGTACGAACAAGGAAAGCGTCTCTTTGTAGAGCGCGTTCGCCAAGGAGGAATCATAAAAGAGGTTACTCCCAATCTCATTCTGAAAGAAAATGACGAAGTTGTACTCAGTGGTCGCCGCGAATTCGTTATAGGCGAAGAAGACTGGATAGGTCCCGAAGTAATAGATGCACAATTACTCGACTTTCCTGCCGAGACACTACCGGTAATGATCACACGAAAAACATTCGCCGGAGAAACAATAAATACCATCCGGGCACAAAAGTGTATGCACGGGGTAAGTATTCGCAGCATCAAACGTGCAGGTATCAACGTCCCCGTACTGGCACAGACCGTAGTAGATGCAGGTGATATGCTTGAACTCACCGGTATGAAACGTGAAGTAGAACTTGCCGCCAAACAAATGGGATACGTAGATCGTCCAACCAATCAAACAGATATGATATTCGTCGGTCTGGGCATTCTCGTCGGAGGTTTAGTAGGTGCATTAACCATCCATTTGGGAGGTATTCCAATAAGCCTGTCCACCAGTGGAGGTGCACTTATTGCAGGTTTACTCTTTGGATGGCTTCGTAGCAAGCGCCCTACTTTCGGAGGTATCCCTGAGCCCTCTCTGTGGGTATTGAATAATGTAGGTCTGAATATGTTTATTGCCGTTGTAGGTATTGCTGCCGGACCAAGTTTCGTCACCGGATTCAAAGAAGTAGGTGCCAGCCTGTTTATCGTCGGTGCATTGGCTACGGCTATTCCGCTTATCAGCGGATTGTTGATGGGAAGATATCTGTTTAAATTCCATCCCGCATTAACATTAGGATGTACCGCCGGAGCAAGAACTACCACTGCAGCACTGGGAGCTGTACAAGATGCAGTGGAAAGTGAAACCCCTGCACTGGGATATACTGTAACCTATGCAGTAGGTAATACACTACTCATTATTTGGGGAGTATTTATTGTATTAATGATGTAATAATGTGTCAATGAATAATGTGCCAATTGGCTGCGCTATCACCCGCATGGCAGGCACATTGACACATTGACATATTATCTAAATTATTTAATTATGGAAAAGAAATCAAATGGCATAGCCATAACCAAAAGTTTTGCAAAAAAGATGGAGGGCATCAGTCCCTTTGAATTAAAAAATCGCCTGATCGACATGGCGGACGAGAGCGTAAAGAGAATGGCCCACACAATGCTAAACGCCGGACGTGGCAACCCGAACTGGATTGCTACAGAACCTCGTGAAGCATTCTTCCTATTAGGAAAATTCGGGCTCAGTGAATGTACCCGTGTTTCCTCTCTTCCGGAAGGAATAGCCGGCATCCCCCAAAAAGAAGGAATTGCCGCACGTTTTGAAGCCTTTCTGAAAGACAATATCAAAGAACCGGGTTCCAGATTATTAAAAGACAGTTACAACTACCTGCTCATGGAGCATGCCGCAGACCCGGATACACTTGTTCACGAATGGGCAGAAGCCGTCATTGGTGATCAGTATCCTGTCCCCGACCGTATCTTACATTTCACCGAACTCCTTGTACAAGATTACCTGGCACAGGAATTATGTGACCGCCGCCCTCCGAAAGGAACTTTTGATCTTTTTGCTACCGAAGGTGGAACAGCAGGTATGTGTTACCTTTTTGACTCTCTGCAAGAGAACTTTTTACTGAATCAAGGAGACAACATTGCCCTACTGGTTCCGGTATTCACACCGTATTTAGAGATTCCGGAATTACGCCGATACCAGTTCAACGTCACCGAAATATCAGCCAATAAAATGACGGAAGACGGATTGCATACCTGGCAATATAAAGATGAAGATATTGATAAACTGAAAGATCCGAAAATTAAAGCACTCTTTATTACCAATCCGAGCAATCCCCCCAGCTACTCATTGAGTCCGGAGACCGCTGCGCGCATTGTTAACATAGTAAAGAATGATAATCCGAATCTAATGATCATCACCGATGATGTATACGGAACGTTCATCCCTCATTTCCGTTCACTCATGGCGGAGCTGCCACACAATACCCTATGCGTATACTCCTTCTCAAAATACTTTGGAGCAACCGGATGGAGACTCGCTGTCATAGCCTTGCATGAGGATAATATCTACGATAAAATGATAGCCCGCCTCCCGGAAGAGCAGAAAGCGATATTAAATAAACGTTATTCCAGCCTTGATCTTCACCCGGAGAAGATGAAATTTATCGACCGTATGGTAGCAGATAGCCGTCAAGTAGCCTTAAACCATACTGCCGGACTCTCATTGCCACAACAAATGCAGATGAGTTTATTCTCTGCCTTTTCCCTGCTCGATAAAGGTGATTATTATAAAACAAAGATGCAGAATATTATTCGCCGCCGCCTGAATGCATTGTGGGACAATACCGGTTTCTCATTGGTAGAAGATCCCTTACGTGCCGGATATTATTCGGAAATCGATATGCTCGTATGGGCACATAAATTTTACGGAGACGAGTTTGTAGCCTATCTGAAAAAGACCTATAATCCATTGGATATAGTATTCCGTCTGGCTAACGAAACCTCACTCGTCCTGCTGAATGGCGGTGGATTTGCCGGTCCGAAATGGAGTGTCCGTGTTTCTCTTGCCAATCTCAACGAAGCCGATTATGTAACAATCGGAAAAGGTATCAAGAGAATACTGGATGAATACTATAAGCAGTGGACAATTGACAGTTGACAATGGACAGTGGACAGTTGACAATGGACAGTTACTATACAGTATTACAGCGCAGCTAACTGTCAATTGTCAACTGTCAACTGTCAACTGTCAATTAAATAACATTCTAAATCTCGTCCACCCGTCTGCATACGTACGGAGTGAGAACGAACATCCGTGACGCATCAGAACTTCACGGATAAATATCAGGCCGATTCCCTGCCCGTTCGGCTTGGTAGAAAAGAAGGGACTGAAGAGTTTAGCTTCAGTCTCTTTTGTTATACCTTTACCATTATCTGCCACCTCAATCCCGCCCGGAGAATAAGTACGTATCTTGATTTCTCCATTCTGCTCAATACTCTCAGCTGCATTCTTTATGATATTCACTAATACCTGTTCGAATAAAGCAACGTCAAGTTTCACTTCTCCCAATTCCTCATCAATATCCAGTGTAATGGTAATATTACGGTCGGCACACATACCTTCCATAAAACGTTTACAAGAGAATACAAGATCATTGAGATTAACCGGAACCAAGTGAGGTTCAGGTATTTTTACCACATCTGCAAAACGGGTAATAAAACGGCTCATAGAGAAACAACGGTCTGTACATACACGCATCACCTCACAGATATCTTCCATCCCTTCCGACTCGGAAAGTGCCTGTTCTACGGTATCCAACGTAGAAGTAATACCTGCTGTTGTATTATTCACTTCATGCGCAATCATACGAATCACTTTCTCATACGCCTTTTTCTCGGCCTTCATCACTTCATCCGTCAAGCTTTCTATCAGAAAAAAAGGATGCTGGAATCCCCGGTCGATGAATGAAGAGTGCGTACATTTATAAATATTCGAGTCATTCAAACGGACAGTTACCGTCTCTCCCTTAGCAACACGCCCCAATTCCGCAGCCAACGGAGAATCAATAGCAATCAGTTTTTTCCCCTGAGCCTCTTCAGGACGGACACCTAACATTTTAATAGCCATCGGATTTAATTGCGATATCTCATCATCAAGGGTAGTAATAATCACTCCCATCGGAGAAGCATTAATCATCAGATCGAGGAAATGATTCTGTTCCCGAAGCCGGAGACGTTCATTCTTCAACTGCTCCATCATTCTATTGAAAACATTGACCACGCGATCGGCCTCATACTGCCCAACAAGAGTCAAACGACTACTGAAATCCTGTTCGCGTAATAGCTCCATACCACTACCAATCGTGTCCAACGGTTTTATAATCTTTCGATAAAACAAGATCAAATATACCAGCAGAAAAACGATCAGGACTTCCGAAATATATAGCAAAGGCTTATACACCCATCCGCCAAAGTAGAGTATCACTCCACCAAGAGCAGCCAGAAACAAAGCCAGTATAAAAAAATATCCTTTTAGACGCACGATAAATAGTGATTAGTGAGTAGTGATGAGTGATTAACGATTAGTGATGAGTGAGTAGTGATAAGTAATGAGTAGTTAGTGGGCTGCGCTATAATCCGCATGGCACTAATCACTTATCACTAACCACTCATCACTAATAATTGATTCCATATTTTTCCAACCTCCGGTAGAGGGCAGCCCGGCTAATGCCTAAAGCGGTAGCTACCTGACTGAGGTTCCCTTTACAACGTTCCAAAGTATGCAAAATTGTCTGACGTTCTATTTCATCCAGTGTCATTCCGGAAAGCGAAGCGCCAGTAGCCTTCGGATCATCCTGACGAAGATATTGTGCATCAAAATCCGAAGCATCAAGAATGGCTTTTCCACTGACCAGTATGGTCCGTTCCACCAGATTTTTCAGTTCACGGATGTTCCCCGGAAAGGGCAAACGGCTGAGAAACTGAAGTGCATCAGCAGAAAATTCAGTACGGGGCAAATTATTAGCTTCGGCCTGGCGATCGGCAAAATGACGGGCAAGTAACGGAATATCTCCCCTCCTTTCGCGCAAAGCCGGAAGCTTAACTGTTATAAGATTGATGCGATAGAATAGATCTTCCCGGAAAGTATGTTCACTTACCATCTTACGCAAATCGGCATTAGTGGCAGATATCACCCGGATATCAGTCTTACGGGGACGGCTGTCACCCAAAACTTCAAACGTCTGGTCTTGCAGGACTCGAAGCAATTTCACTTGGCAGGAAGGATCTAAATCCCCTATTTCATCCAAGAATATAGTACCTTTATTTGCCATTTCAAAACGTCCGATACGATCAGCACTGGCATCAGTAAATGCTCCTTTCTTATGGCCAAACATCTCACTTTCAAACAAGCTTTGAGAAATTCCCCCCAAATTTACCTTGATAAATGGCTGTTTGGCACGCTGGCTATTTATATGAATAGCTTCGGCTATTAATTCTTTGCCCGTTCCACTTTCTCCGGTAATCAGAACAGAAGCATTGGTACGGGCAATGCGGGCAATGGTATTCAAAACATCTGTCAACTCCTGACTCTTACCGATAATATGGTCGCGTTTCAAAGCATCACTCTGCTCTTGTGGTACTTCTGCAGGTGCAGCAGTCAGTTCCAACGCTGTTTCAATGCGTTGCAACAAAGCAGCATTATTCCAGGGCTTTGTTATAAAATCAAAGGCTCCTGCCTGCATTCCCTGTACTGCCAATTGGATACTTCCCCATGCAGTCATCAGAATAACCGGAACGTCAGGACGGAATATTTTCACTTGTCTGAGCAAAGTCAACCCCTCTTCCCCTGTTGTGGAAAGTGTAAAGTTCATATCCATCAGGATAAGGGCAGGAGCTTCAGAGCGTACTACCTCCATAGCCTCACGAGGTCCGGGAACTGTTTGCACCTGATAACCGGCACGTTTTAACATAAAACTGAGAGAAGAACGGACAGCACTGTCGTCGTCAATGATCAATATCATAAGCGTGTGTTTTTATGATCGCAAAAATAAGAATAAATAATGATTAGTACGAATCAGTCGTTGGATATTTAGTTCAAACCTGAAAATAATGAAGTTTGCCGGACGTATCTTTGAGTACCGGAAGTGTCCCTGGCAATATTGTTGCCCTTGCCCGGTATTGTGCTTTGTCTATCTCAGAAAGGAATGCTCCTTTTCCCGGTGCAGAGTCTTGTTTTACATGTACATCTAAAACAACGTTACACACCGAGGCACCATACATTACTCTACGAGAGGGAGCTTTATCAATACCGGAGAAAGAGATAGATGGTAACGACAGACGTTATTCAGATAGAAACTGATTAAGTTTAGAATGGAGTTTCGACTATTGATTCGCATGATTAATCATTAATCACTTCCTCAAAGTCTACTTCCAGTTCCGTATCTCTCTCGAAATCCCAAAGGGTAAGGCTACGAATCTGATAGAAATAAGACCAATAATTATACAGTTCTGATATATGTTTCTGCCGTGCCTGGTCTTTTGAATTCTGTGCATCATTCAAGTCGAGCGTATTGATTTTGCCTATCAGGAAAGTCTCAATACTGGTTTTATAACGCTGCTGAGCAATAATATCCGCTTCTTTGGCTATGCTTAGCTGTTGTGCCTGATTATTGAAGTGCTCCACAAGCAAAAAGATATCCTGATTGAAGTTCATCTGTTCCTGACGAATTTTAGAAAGTACTACTTCACGATTACTCTTCGCCACACGTACCTTGCCACGACGCTTTCCCCAATCCAGAATAGGTATCTTCACCCCCACCTGTACGATCTGATTGTCGAGCAGATGATTGTAGGCAGAGGTAAACTCTTTGTCGAGCCCCGTATAACCCACGCTGGCAAAAAGATCTACACTACGCAGATCGCCACGTGCGGTAGCTACTGCATAGTCCGACTCAAGCTGCCGGCGACGGATGTTTTGTGCAAAAGAGTTACGCTCCAAAGCTTTGCTAAGCACTTCGTTATATTCCATTCGTATGTCCGGCGCCGATTCGGGAACCACCGGTTCCAGTTTGGTATTCTCATCCATTCCCAAAAAAGCACGAAGCTGGAACATATTGGCATTCAGATTACTCACTGCTTCTGTAGTAGCAGCCTTGGCATTCAGAGCAGAAAGTTTCAGTTGTAACAACTCATTTTCTGATATCTGCCCCATCTCACGCTTGGCTCCGGCTACTTTATACAGATGTTCGGCATTCAGTTCATTCTGCCGGGCAGTAGCCAATGTTTCCTTTGCCAACAGCAACTGAAAAAAGTAAGTAATGGTTTTGCGTGTCACTTCCTCTGTGGCAGAGATAAAAGCAGCTTTTGCCTCTTCATAGCGTACGGGTTCTATACGACGGTTCCACTTCAGCTTATTCACGCCAAAAATAGGCTGGGTCAGTTCCAGGTTGATCGGTACGGACATGAATTGTTCTTTCCCATTTCCCCCGAACTGCCTGATATAATCCAATGAAGTTGAAAGAGAGAGTTTACCACCTGTCAGCCATATATTCTGGTCAATGGACAAGTCACCGGATAACTCCAGATAATTGTTACGGACAAACCCGTAAGTGCCATCCGAATTTTGATAAGAGCTGTAGGATTTTTTATAGTTGGGCAATGTTCCTGTCAGATTCACTTCCGGCAGGAGATCGGCACGAAAAGTACGATATTCCCAATAGGCTGTTTTCAGTTCATTCAAGGCCACCGCCGCATCTACGGATTGAGTACGTGCCAAAGCAATAGCCTCATTAAGAGTTATTTCCCGTTCATTCTGTGCCGTAAGTATTTGCGAAAAGGCAAAAGTCGCTAAAACAAGCAGTATATTCTTCTTTCTCATAAAAGTATTATTTTCTACGATTTAAGAAGTCAAACGACGTGCCAAAAAGATAAGTTACTAATTCTCCGACAATTAATTCATTCGACAAGTGTCCGAAAACGAACACTTTGTACACAAATGAACGCCTTTTAACACCTTATTATTCACAAACGTCCGGAATACGCACAGTAAAACGTGTACCCTTTCCTACCTCAGATGTAACACGGATCGTTCCATTAAGCCGCATCACGATTGTCTGACAAATACTAAGCCCTAATCCGGCTCCCTGCGTGAAATTATCCACTTTATAGAAACGTTCGAAAATATGGTCCAACCCGTCCTGAGAAATTCCTTTACCGGTGTCTTCCACAAATAAAGAAGTATAGCCGGGTTCATCTTCAGCATATCCCACAGTAATCGATCCGCTTATTGTAAACTTAGCAGCATTGTTTATAAGATTATTCACTACTTGTTGCAAGCGTACATTATCTGTCACCATATACTTCTTACTACCTGCCGGGATTTCAAGCTTAAGTTCTACTCCCGGTGGCATGTTCAATTGCTGGGAGTCATGCACATTCTTCAACAGTAAAGGAAGACTATGACGGGCAAACTGGAAGTCCATCGTCCCCGACTCAATACGGGACAAGTCAAGAATATCATTGATTAATGCCAACAACAGACTACAGTTCTTATTGATTGTAGCAATAAACTGTGAAACCTCTTCTTCTGTGAAAGCACTCGTATCACTCAGCAAGTCGGAGAAACCGACAATAGCATTCAAAGGCGTACGAATTTCGTGACTCATATTGGCAAGGAAGGCCGATTTGAGCTTATCAGCCTGCAATGCCTTATCGCGGGCTATGGTCAACTCTTCCTCTCTACTTTTATAACGCTGAATACTCTGACAAACACCAAGAATACTATAAGGCTCATCTGATGTCAATCCACTAAGTACGGAAGTACGATATTCCCACCACTCATAATGTCCATCTGCATTACGCTGACGGAAGCTCATCCGGGTATTCTGATTCCTTCCTGTAAGAGCGGCATCAAATAAAGAACGTATGTGTCCCAGCTCTTCCGGATGTACCATTTCCTCCATACCCTCACGCGTAATGGTCGTCACCGATTCATCAAAGCCAAACTGCTGAAGGAACCCCTGGGGAAAAGTAAAAATATTGGTACGAATATTGAATTGCCACGGATAGATAGAACTATCCTCTATTGCCAGGTCAAAAAAACGTTTCCGCATCTCTTCATCAGACACATTGTGGCAGGAAAGGGCAACGCCGGTAATCTCTCCACGTGAATGAATAGGAACCATCTCTCCGGAAATCGGAAAGTAATTGCCACTATGTACTTCCTGCATAAAAGAGTTGGAAGGAATTATGCAGCTTTTACCTTCTTTAATTACCTCTTTCAGCATCTCGTGCAATACATTCTTACCATTAGAATATATTTTGAAGATAGAACCGGCAGGTAATCCTTCGTAAGGCCGGACAGTAACATCCACCGGAAGATGTAACATACGTAGTAAAGAAAGATTAGTGAAATGAATACGAAAATCAGCATCATACGTTATTACTCCTTCGCGAATAGAATGGAAAATATTATCAAACTCATCACGTTGGGCCACCAAACGGTTCTGCACCAAAAGACGGGTTTGTGCATGCATTCTTCGACGTGCCTCCCGACGGTTAGCACGTATCAGCCAAACAACAATAAACACCAATAGCCCAAGTATAGAAGCATAAAGCAAGATGAAAAAGAATTTATACTTCTCCCAATGAGGCTCATTAAGTATAATCCCCGGTTTCACCCGATCTTTTGCCACATGAAAAAAATCGAGCTGCTTATAATCATAGTAGAAATCAATCGGACTTTCAGTAATTCCCAAATCAGCAGGAGAAGTTCCTTTCAACACCTTAGCTGCCCTTACACCCGCCATTCGCGAAGAAGCATACGGATCAGCATCATAAGCACAAAAAACTCCGTTAGTCAATGCCAAACTCTGACAGGAAAAGAAAGGTGCTTTAGAATTCTTACCAATAAATGCCATAAAAGGAGACCACTTAGGTACTACCACAATGCGTCCATGGCTATTACGCGGATAACATACAGAAGATATAATGCTATTTGTTGTTCCGGTTTGCACATTGTAGGTCTGCAATTTATAATCAGGATGGCGCTTTACAAATTGTCCCCATTCATTCATAAAATCTTCTTTCCCTTTCAAACTCAAAAAGCTGTTATCATTCACACAAACAACCTCCTTACGTTCAGGAAATACCTTATTGGCCTGTTCCAGTAAAAGAAAAAAATCGGGATTAGAAGTGAAACCACAAATATTAGGTAAAGTAGTCATCAAGGCTTCATCCGGATATTTAATACCATAAAAAACAACCGGAATCTGACGTGGCAAAGAATCACCACAAGCAAACAGTGTATGAAAAGCCTCATCACTTGACGTTACAATCAAGTCTACTCCACGTTTCCTTGCCCGTTCACAAATACGGCTCATAATAAGTTTCTCGGAACGATACGCCCAATAATCAGCGTCCAGATACTCGGTAACAATATTAACCTTCAGCTTTTCTTCACCAAAACCATCACGAAGTCCACGGGTCAGTTCACTATGCCAGGGAGTCTGATTAGTATAAGATTGTATAAAAAGGACATTATAATTCTGTCCGGCAGCAGTTATCGGTAGAAATACTGTAAATAACAGGAATAAAAGTGTGTTATAAAATCGTTGAGTCATAGAATTAAATACTGCGTTGTTTCACGATTGTGCGCACAAATATACGCTATTATCTTGAAAGCAACGCAGATATATAATTTAATTTTCACTCTTCATGCAAAGCTTCCGCCGGTTGAATACCCATTGCCTGCCGGGCAGGGAGCCAGACAGCTATAAATACGGTAATAGCCAACAAGATATAGGTAACGGACATACCTGCCAGAAAGCGAAGTAACGTAAACTCTACAGGATAATCGGAAACAATTTCCGCAAAACCTAAATTAGCTCCCACGATTATTGCCGGAATAAACGCTAAAGTCAATAAAATCAACCCTTCACCTAAAAGGAGTTTACGCAGACTTACCCTGGTACTGCCTAATGCTACACGTAATCCCAGTTCCGAACGGCGTTGTTGGGTACGGAACCAAAAAGTACCCAGCACAGCAAGAAAAGCATTCATTAAAAAGAATACAGCCACTGAAAGATAGGTATACAAATCATTGCGAGGCTCCTTCAACTGTATATTTCTATAATCGCTCATCGGGCGCATATCTCCAAGATAGAAATTTCCTATCATCAATTGTTCGCGCATCTCTTTACGAAACTTACGAATAAAATCTTCTCCGTCGGAATCAGGACGTACCCGGATATAAACACCTAAATAAGGAGCATCCAGATAATAGAAAGGATATTTTTTCGTGTAAATCAACGGAATATAAGTAGCCGACTGATGAGCGGTAAACTCATTGTATTTTTGGTTTTCACATACAGCCGCTATACGTACGCTGTCTCCGTTCAAATTATTCTTTACCCATTCGCCCACAGCAGGACGATCCGGGAAAAGTCTCCGGGCCAGATTATCCGTTATAATAATATCCGTAAAATTTGCTTTACCAGACAATTGTTCCGGAGAACTCCCATCTGCTCCTTTCACTCCGAATACCCGGAAATAATCCGAACTAACGCCACGCATGTAACTATTGCAGGTAATTGTATCATGCACAAGTGAAGCTGTTTGGTTCATCCAGACATAGTGTTTATGCATGTTTGTATAGCAAACAGATTCCACCGCCGGATGGTGTTCCAAACGATCTATGAATGCATAAAAATCATCCGTAGCATTCTTTGTATGACGACTATCCGAAAGAAATTTTGCACTTTCGGGAGTGAGTACACCAATATTGAGAGCATATACATTGTGCCAGTTAAATCCCAAAGGACGGGTTTGATTAACGGTAATAACATAAACGTAATCTACCGCATACCACATGCAAGTGGAAATAACAAACAACCCGGCTATCAACCATCCATTATGCCGCCGATTGTTCCATATTATTGTAAAGATGTGCTTGAACATATTGATTACCTTTCATTTAATGCATTGACAATGGTTGTACGAGCCACCCGCTCTGCCGGAATCCCTGCAGAAAGTAAGTTGAGAACCAGACAGAAAAGAAGTGCCACAAAGAATATCCACGGACTTATCATAGAAGCATTCATTGTTGCCGTTCCACCATCCGACAACTCAGATGCCAACAACCAGTCTGCCAGTAGCCAAAGAGCAAAATAAGAGAACAACAATCCTACTAATCCCCCGATCAGCGTAAGTAGCAAATTCTCGGTAAGAACTTGCCAGAGCAATCCCGAACGGGTAGCCCCGAAAGCTTTTCGTACTCCAATCTCCGAAAGACGTTTACGCATCCGGCTCTGTGTCAGTCCTGACAAATTAATGGCGGGAACAAGCAGAATGACAATCACAATAATAATATAGCGGATTATGACCTCCTGCCCCGGAACACCACCATTTGCATACTTATGAAGCATCTGAACGAAAAAAGTATCGGGCTGTCCCAATAAATCCAGTTGCATCTCCTGATCATTACTATTCAGCTTAGCCAGGTTCACGTCTACTTCCTTGAGTATCTCAGGAAAATCGGCAGAGGAATGCGCCAGAATAAAACACTGAAAACCGCCTGTATGCCCTTTTGTCCATCCCGAAAGATCAATACGGCTAATATCACTATTAGTAGTATAAGGTACCCATATTTCAGAGTAGCTCTGCTCAGCAAACTTGCTCACATCGCGTACCACCCCGCAAATAGTGAACTCTACAAAGTTTAGTTCCAGACGACGTCCCACAGCTTCTTCTACTCCACCAAACAAACGACGGGCTACACTTTCACATATGACGGTTTGTTTCAATCCGGACTTAAAAGCAGCCTCATCATAGGGTTTTCCGGCAAGAAAACCAAATTCAAATACACGCCAGAAGGCAGCATCGGTATAAAGTGACTGACAATTAATCTCCTCTCCTCCACCCGGAACAGCAGCCAACATACGTCCATATTCACAAATAGCTGTTACTGCTTCTGCAGTTGTCAGCGGATAAAATAGTTGTTGTATATCATAGAGAGATACCCGGCTATAATTACGTGCATCTTTATTCTCTTTTTCATAAACACTGGACCATTTCACATACAACGTACGATCACGGTTTGTTTCCGGTTCATAATTTGTTGTCTTAGCGTACAACAAAATGATAATCACCATCACCACTGAAATAGCAAGTGCCGTACCGGCAATACTGATTGCAGAGAGCAGCTTATTCTCCAGCAGCAAATGAAAGGCTTGTTTGAAATGTTGTTTAAACATGAAATAATTGACGATTAGACGATTAGACGATTGACGATTTTACAATTGGGATTACTTTCAGTTATAGGGAGGGGAATCAGACGATTAAACAATTTATTCAGTAACTTTAATCGTAAATTGTCAATCGTCCAATCGTAAATCCCTTTATTCTTCCCTCAGTGCCTCTGCCGGCTGTATCTTCATCGCTTTACGCGCCGGAATACCAATACCGGTCACAATCATTAAGGTAATGAGAACAAATGTAAGAACTGTGGTAATTATGAAACGTCCGGTTTCAAGGGTAGTACCATTCATCCATGAGTTCAGTTCGGCATGCGCCAAATTCCAGTCGATAACAATGGCAGGTACAGTAGCTATCACAAGCAGCAGCAATCCTTCTGTCAGCAGACGATTAAAGATGGTACGGTTTGTTCCTCCCAGAGCCTTGTGCAAAGCAATCTCACTCCGGCGTTGTTGCGTACGGAACCAGAAGGTACCCAACAATCCCAGAAAGATATTCAGTAGCAGAAAAACCATACCAGAAACATAATTACGCAACTCACTCATAGAGCTCTGTTCAAAATTGCGGCGAATGTCTGCAAAAGAACGAATATCGGCTATGAAAACATTTCCCACACGCAACTGCTTCTCACTGTCAGCTTTAAGACGATTGATAAAGTCTACATCCTGATTTTCCTTTACACGTATACATACTTCTAAATGAGTATCATACCAACTCCTCGATAACTGATAAAGCATACAGTAGGAGAATAAAGCCTGATCGTGATCCGAGTAGCGTATCGGTTTCAAAGAAGCAGCCAGATTGTAAGTTTTCGTAGTATCACCCCACAAATAAAACTGTTTACCTACCAATGAGGTTAATTTAATATTATATTTTCTCTCATATAGATTATCAGATGCCAGAAAGTTCTCTTTAGTCAGCATTTCTGCCAATTGCTCCGGTGTTTCTCCGCGTGTCCCCTCATAGCGGAATACCCGTAGGAAATCCGGAGTTACCAGACGGCGCACTACGTATCCGTAGGATTGAAGTGTATCATACCTTACATAAATGCCGCTATTGCTTCCATTATAAGGATAAGAATTCTGGGACAAACTTACAGCTTCTACCTCCGGACGACGGGCGATACGATTCACCAACTCTTCTATTTCATCGGCAATCAATGTATCATTCGGAATAAAGTCAGGACTTTTATCTGTAAGTCCGCCCATGCTTACGAGATAACAATGAGAGATGTCGAACCCATGTGGCTCGTTGTACACACGATACTGAACATAGATATAATCCACAACATACCACATCACCACACTTACCAATAGTAACTCTGTAGCTATCCAAAGATTGGAATGCCACTCATTTTTTATCTGTGTAAATAGTTTTTTATTCATCGTTCATTCGGTTTAATGATTTCTACCTCCCAAAGCATTTACAATACTGGTACGTGACGCTTTCCATGCCGGCAGGCCGGTACTCAAGAAGTTAAGTATAAAACAGAAAAGCAAAGCATACATAAATGTAGAAGGTTGTAGCAGGATAGAGGCATTTACTTCGGGTGGATTGAGCGTAGTACTATAAGCTTGGGCAAATAGTAAACTGTTTCCCAGATAGGCAAACAATACACTGAAAAGTAAACCTACCAAACCGGCAAACAGAGTTACTATCAGGTTCTCCATTACAATCTGCCCCATCATCTCCGTACGTGTACTTCCAAAAGCACGACGTACACCTATTTCAGAAACACGCTGACGCAAACGGCTCTGAGTCATACTACTTAGGTTAATGGCAGGCACCAACAGCAGGATAACGAAAATAATAATTCGCTGTCGGCGGGCAGCCTTTACATCAGGCTCCCAATTGGCAGCAAAAGCTATAGCCTGCTTCTCCTGATCGTACGGACGATTGCGATAAATTAACTCATAACCACTTTCGGCCAACAAATGATTATACTGCTGCTGCATTTTCTTAACCTCTTCACGAATGCGCTCAAAGTCATCCCGGCTTTGTGCCAGAATCGTTACACTCATCATTCCCATATGACTATCACTCCATGTATCTTTGGCCAAATCTGTCGAAGTATAAGGGATCCACACTTGTCCGTATGAAGAACTTGCCAAAGTAGAAACATCTTTCACTATCCCCACTACTTTATAGGGAGCATGATTTAAAAGAAATTCATATCCAACGGACTCAGTTGTCCCAAACAGAGCACGGGAAACACTCTCTGTCAACACAGCCACAGGCCGGCCGGAATCAAAAGTAGCCTGGTCATAAGGCTTACCGGCAACAAATGCAAAATCGAACACCTGCCAGAAAGTATTGTCAGTCTGTCGTAAGTCAATACTAACGGCAGGACTACCCGGCACAGAAGCGGGAGTAGTTATTGCCGCACAACAATAAACAGTAACTGCCTCAGGAGTGGTAAGTGACTTAAAACAAGCTTTTGCAGTTTGTTCGCTCATAGGCCCGTTGCTGGTACCGTCTCCCCACTCCTTGTTACTGATACTCATAAAGGCAAAGTGCAGGAAACGATCCCTGTTGCTTTCCGGAGAAAAAGGGGCTACCTTCACCTGCTGAATCATCACCACCAGCATTATGAGGAAAATAGCAAGCGCCGTACCCAGTACACTGACCAGACTTATAATAGGTTGCTGGCGCAATTGTGCCAACGCTTGTTTGAAATATAGTTTAATCATCTTGAAGATATTTACGATTAGACAAATTAAAAGATTTACGATTGGACGATTGACGATTTACGATTGAAATTACTTTTATTAATCAGACAGTCGACCATTTACTTAGTAACTCTTCAATCGTAAATCGTCAATCATCCAATCGTACATCTCCTTATCTTTTACTCTCCTGTTTCCAGATTCCGGGTATTTACCCCACCAATACCGTCTTTCGTAATTTTAGTAGTTTTGGCATATCCGGACAAAGTCATATGCCCTACACCATCAGCATTGGCTATGAGGTTAACGCAGTTTACATGCACATTCACCTTTCCTACTCCTTCAAGACGGGCACGAAGGGTTTTGCATTCCAGATCAGCTATATTTATAGAACCAACACCAGTCATATTCAACTCCAGATTCTTCAGTTTTAGTTTCTTCTCGCAGCGGAAAGATCCAACACCCTCAACGTCAACGCGAGACAAGTCCGGAGCAGAGATATAATATTTTAGCTTCTTTGAATCATTGTTTTTTTGCTTATAACTGAGGACGAGCTTACCATCCTTTACTGTAACAGTAACTTTCTTCACATACTCCTCCGGGCCTTCAACACGTAGAGAGTAATCATCTGACTGGGTAAAAAAGATATCGCCCACTGCCTGCAGGCGGATGGAAGAGAAGTCGGTAACCGCTTCATTGCGGATCACTTTTTTATTAGACTGTGCCCGTAAAGGAGAAAAAAGAATCCCCAGCATGAGTGCGATAGTAAATATGGATAGACTTGTTTTCATTGTCGTATATGATTTCTTTAAGTTATAAAAAGTGAGAATGCAGAATATTTAGTTAAGTCTCAATATCATTATAATGTCTATTGCACTTGTCTGCCATCAAAGAAGCGAACCGTACGGGAAGTCTGTTTAGCTTGTTCTTCATTATGAGTAACCATCACGATGGTGCGTCCATCTTCTTTGTTGAGACGATGAAGAAGCTCCATGACTTCAGCTCCCATCTTTGAGTCCAGGTTACCGGTAGGCTCATCCGCAAGGATAATCTCAGGATTACCGATTATAGCACGGGCTACAGCTACCCGCTGACACTGACCGCCGGAAAGCTGCGTAGGAAAATGGTTCATACGATGACTCAGCCCCACTTTCTCGAGCACTTCCTTTGCCAGGCGTTTACGCTCGCTACTGTTGACGCGGCGATAAAGCAACGGAAGCTCCACATTATCCAGTACATTCAACGAGTTTATCAAATGGAAAGACTGAAAAACAAACCCAAGGGTCTTGTTACGAAATGCCGCCAGTTCTTTATCCTTCATCCCTTCTGTATGAGTACCGTTAATTTCAATCGTACCGGTAGAAGGCGTATCAAGTAACCCCATAATATTCAGCAGTGTAGATTTTCCACATCCGGAAGGTCCCATAATGCTAAGAAACTCACCACGGGCCACGGTCAGATTCACGTTTTCAAGGGCTACCGTTTCAATCTCATTCGTACGATAGATTTTGGAAAGAGAAGTCAATGTTATCATAACTTAAGTATTTAATGGTATTAATTATTTCGCATTTTATCAGTGGAATATAGTCAAATCGTATGCCAAAGAAGTAAATCACTTATTTCCTGATAATTAAATAAAAATTCAATTGTCCGAAAATGAACACTTTGCCCAAAGACGAACTATCAGGAGATACAAAAGCGAACATAAACAGACCGATTGTTTCATGGTACTTGTTGTAGCAGACTGTATTTTCAAGATTTCCATCTTTCGAAACACAGAGAATGTAACCAACGTTTTCGGATTCCGATAAATATGCAAACAAAGGGATGTGGAATAATTGATCATGAATGGAAAATATTGGTCATTCTCTACTTACAACAGATATTACACACGCGTTCATTATAAAGCACGTAATATTGCAAAGAAATTCGGATAAGCAATAATTGAAACGCATATTAGCGCAAACATCCACTGATTAGAGGAATGTGCGCTATCATTGAAAGCCAATATTAAATCATTAATCCAAATATAGAATGAAGAACATTATTCTCAGGAAAACCCTCCGGCAGCATGCCCTACTCGGATGTCTTATGCTACTTCCTCTTTCGTCTGTATGCTTACAGGCAAGTGCACAACAAATTGCTTTTCCGGGTGCCGAAGGCTGGGGGCGCTTCGCAACCGGCGGACGGGCTACAGATCCTGCCATAGGTAGTAAGGTGTATTATGTGACAAGCTTAGAGGACTATCTATCAACCGAAGAGCCCATCGAAGGAACCCTCCGCTGGGCACTGAGTACAGGAGACGATACCCCGCGAACCATTCTTTTCAAAGTAGGTGGCACAATCATTCTGAAAGAGCGGTTGAAATGCCCCAAACCTAATGTAACCATTGCGGGGCAATCTGCTCCGGGTGGTGGTATCTGTATCTCGGGAGCCAATATCTACATTCACAGCAAAAACTTTATTGTACGCTACATACGCTTCCGCGCCGGTGATTTGTCGGGTAAAAACTACTCCTCATTAGGAATTGAGAATACGGAGAACGTTATCATCGACCACTGTTCCTTTAGCTGGTCAATGGAAGAAAACGTGACGATGTACGATAACAAGTACACCACCATGCAATGGTGTATCCTGAGCGAACCGCTCTATGTATCCAAACATGATAAGGGCGCACGCGGTTACGGTGCACAATGGGGGGGCGAACACTCTACGTTTCATCACAACCTGTTTGCACACTGTGTAGGCCGTACTCCGCTGGTGAATGGTGCCCGTGACAAAGCTGCCAGCGGACACGATGCTTTTGTAGACACGGAGATTATCAACAACGTACACTTCAACTGGGGAAACAAAGGCGCTTTATACGGTGGGCAACTGCATTCAATTATCGAAGGAGCTTATTCACGCACCAATCTCATCAACAATTACTATAAGCCAGGGCCTGCCACCAATACATTCCAGGAACGCTGGTTTGCCGATTGCTCTCACGACGCCTCCAGCGCTACCGGGTTAGGAGAATGGTTTATTGACGGAAACTTATTTGAGACCAATGAATACAAAAACGATAAGAACAAAGGAGACCACTCGCAGGTGAACGCCGACAACTGGATCTATGCAGACGGAAGCAACTCAAAGAAAGCAGTCAACCTGCGTGCGGGTACAAACCTTATCAACGATATAAAGCTGACTACCCCCTCGGCAAGCAGCGACCTCCATATAGAAACGGCAGAAGAAGCCTACTATAAAGTCATCAAGCAAGCCGGAGCACAACTGCCGAAACTCGACGCAGTAGACACACGTATTCTGGCCGAAGCAGCAGGAGAATCGGCACCCGTAGACAGAGGTGCTATCAAATGGAACAAGACAGAACCGGCATCTCCCACCGTAAAATTTGTTGGTATGATCAACTCTCAGGACGATCTGAAACCTGCCGATGCTGATGAAAACTGGACTCCCTGGCCTGATCTTACTCCAAAGAACGGTGAATCTGCCCCTATAGATACAGATGGCGACGGTATCCCCGACAGTTGGGAAGATGCCAACGGGTTGGATAAGAACAATCCCGCAGACGGAGGCGCAATCAGTGCGAATGGCTACTCCAATCTGGAAAACTACCTGAACAACCTGACAGGAGGTGGCGGTACTTCTATCGAACGTCCTTACGCAACCAACAGTGAAGTGACTGCACTGTATATCACCAGCCTAACGGGTGCACAGGTATACTCTTCACATCCACAGGCCAAGAAAAATGAAATCAATCTGCCGGCATTACAACCAGGCGTATACATTATCACTTATATCCTGGCCGACGGAAACAGAGAAAACGAGAAAATCATAGTTACAAACTAACGCCTGAGAGCCTCTTTCAACTTTATCATAGACTAAAGTTGAAACAAACTCTTACTTACTCAATAGATATTAAAATGAAAACATGTAAAGTAATCTATCTTCTGATGCTGCTAATATGCCTGCCAGTCTCTACCCGGCTGGTTGCACAACAGCTTCCTGCTTTTCCCGGTGCCGAAGGACATGGCCGCTACACAACAGGCGGACGGGGAGGAAACGTCTATCACGTAACAACTCTTGAGGACAGTGAGGCAAAAGGTACCTTGCGCTATGCTGTAAAGCAGAAAGGAGCACGTACCATTGTCTTCGATGTAGCTGGAACCATCTACCTGAAGAGTGATCTTAAAATCTCTAATGACAATATTACCATTGCCGGACAGAGTGCCCCGGGACAAGGAATCTGCCTGGCGGATTATCCGGTTATCATCTCGGCCAATGACGTCATTCTCCGTTACCTGCGCTTCCGGGTAGGAACAGCAAGCATAGCTACAGGTGGAGAACCGGATGGCCTGGGAGGTATGGATAAAAAGAATATCATTGTAGACCACTGTTCGGTCAGCTGGTCTATTGACGAATGCCTGTCCGTATATGGTTCTGAAAACACAACGGTACAATGGTGTCTTATCTCCGAAAGCCTGCGCACTTCCGGACACAGCAAAGGGAAACACGGGTATGGCGGTAACTGGGGAGGTGCCCATGCATCTTATCATCATAACCTGATGGCTCACCACGAAAGCCGTGTACCCCGCCTTGGCCCGCGTCCGGGAACACAGGAACGGGAGTATATGGACCTGCGCAACAATGTATTCTACAACTGGGCAGGCAATGGATGTTATGGTGGTGAAGGTATGAAAGTAAACATCGTAAACAACTACTACAAACCAGGTCCCGCAACCCCTCAGAGTGCAGTACGTTACCGTATCGCCAAGATCGGCGTAAGAACTACGGCATATTGTACCAATGCCGACGGCACTCCTAATGTATGGAAGCCAATGGAACATGTATGGGGACAGTTCTACGTAGACGGCAATGTGATAGAGGGCAATGCAGCCGTCACTGCCGACAACTGGACAAAAGGTATCTATGAACAGATCAATAATAAAGAGTGCGACAACACCTTCAATGATCAGGTAAAAGCCGAAATGAAACTGGATGCTCCGCTTGAAACCGATGTCATCACTACCCATACCGCCGAACAGGCATTCAAACAAGTGTTGCTCTATGCCGGTTGCTCCAAAGAAAGAGATATTATAGATGAGCGCATCGTGAAAGAGACAGAAACCGGAACGGCGACTTACAAAGGTAGCGTATCTAATGACGCCGCCAAAAAGCCCGGTCTTATCGATCTGCCCACCGACGTAATGCCCGCCGGAGCTTCCAGTCCCTGGCCGGATTTAAGTAAGGGAGGAGTTACTGCCGACCAACTGAAAGATACGGATGGTGACGGTATCCCCGATGTATGGGAGATAGCCAATGGCCTCAACCCGAACAATGCCACCGACGGAAAAGCAACGACTTTGAGTCAGGAAGGATACACCAATCTGGAGGTATACCTCAACAGCCTTGTAGCCGATATCACAGAGAAGCAAAACGCTGATGGAAGTGGAACCGGTATCGGAAAGGAGTCCGAAGATACAATTACAGTATATACATCGGGCAATACTGTAATTGTGAACGGGCTTTCAGGAAAGAGCAGTATAGAAGTGTATACGTATAACGGTGTAAAGATCCGTCAAATAGCGGTAAATACTGCGGATACGTCATTCAGTCTGCCTTCGGGAAATTATATTGTCCGGGTAGCAACCGCTCATACTACAAGCGTAAAGAAGATTCTGACAGATTGACAAATTGTATTTTCTATACCCTTTTTATGGCGCAATAGCGGAACCAACCCCGGTTGATAGAATTTAAGGCATCACAAACGCATCAGTCAAATGCAAAGAGTTTGCATTTGACTGTTTTTTGTATCAGCGCCAAACACTATTTTTCTCTGTAATGACCCTTATGATCAAAAGCAGATAAAGAACAGTTCATTATGCTATTTTCTCCACGGTCATTTCCAGTTGCCTAATAAGTCAAATAAGCACATCAAAGGAGCATCCGAAGCCCTCCCCCGGAGCCGGACAAATCACTCCCCGGAGCCGAACATGTTGCTCCCCGGAGCCGGGCACACTGCTCCCCGGTGCCGGACAGGTCATCTCTCACCAATAAAAACAAACTTTTCCGGTAAGAATATACGTATATTCTACCAGAAAAGCCTATTTATCTGCATATTCATGCAGTGTTTTCGTGTAAAGTATTCTCAGATGGAGGGCTTCAACAAAAAGTTTAGTTAGCCGATTTCAGATATTCCTATCTTTTTGCTTCCAAAAAGTCTCCATCTCTATCTTACTCTTTTTACTTCCACCAGATAATCTTCTCCCCTACCACTTTATAGCCTTACAACTCTATAACCATCTAACTCCATAACCATCTTCCCCCCTGTACGGAAAACACTTAACGTGGATTCTGTACCATATTCGGATTGGCATCTATCTCTGCTTGCGGAATAGGCAATGCTACCCGCAGATCAGACGGAGTAATAACCGCAGCCCCGGATACGGAAGGTAAATGCCAGCCACCGGTACGACTCACCGGCAAACCATTTCGCATGGCATCAAAGAAAGCATGCCCCTCTCCTACCAATTCCTTGCGACGCTCCTTCAGGATACGTTCCAGGCTCAATTCTGATTCTCCCACCGACTTCACGGGATTGGCACGGCTCACAATGGCATTGAGGCAATCCAGAGAGAATTTCAGGTTTTCTGCCCCACCCAGCTTAAAGGCAGCTTCGGCAGCATTCAGATATACTTCGGAGAGACGGATAATGCAGATGTCATTGTCCTGCGGATTATCCCCCGTCTTGCCGGGATACTTATTCAGATACTTAGGATAGCCGGCAGAACCTTCGGGCAGTATATCTTCCGCCGGATTTTCGGGCAAACGGTTCAACACGTGGCGCACATCATCCGGGTCTTCTCCCAACAGATCGAGGAAGGCTTTGGTGAGTACAAGATTATTCCAATCCTTCACATTATCGGCATACACCATCGGAGCACCCTCACCTCCCGTTCCGCCATCCGGTTCGGAAAGGGTATAGTAAAACTCAAACAGCGACTCAGAACTGAAGTCTTTTCCCCATACGGTGGGGTATTCTTCGTGTGTGAACAGTTTATAAAGCCCTCCGTTATCCATCACTTCTTTGGCCAGTGCGAGTGCTTGCTCATTATTATTCATATAAAGATACACGCGCGAAAGCAATGCTTTGACACTCCATACATTGAGATAACCATCCTTCTTGTCAGTAGAGAGGGCCGAAAGATCCAGCGCCCCCGTCATATCGTCTATCACCTGCTGATAGCACTCGGCTACGGTGTTGCGGGCAGGCTGATGAGTAGGCAGTGTCGTTTTAATCTCGATAGGTACTCCCAGAGAAGCACCGTTGTCCAATGTATAGGGCATAGCAAACAGGCGGGTAAGATCGAACAAAGCCAGTCCGCGCAAGGCAAGCGCCTCGGCTTTGATACAGTTGAGGGCAGTGACATCATCCGTCGCCACTACACCGGATTCGATTCTTTCCAACAGACTATTTGCCTGGTGAATCACACTGTAAGGCTGATTCCATACCCGCGTGATGTTCAAGGCATCATCTGCCGTAACGTTAAATTCATAGTAAGGCGATACACGCTTTCCGGCTCCTTTGCTGATACGTGCCTGAACATCTTCGCCACGACAATCGGCATAATAGAGGTAATTATCGCCATAGTAACTGTGCGAAGCAGCAATACGATAGATACCGTTCAGGGCTATTTGCGCCTCTTCGAGTGTACGGATAGCCACCGGAGTAGTCACAGAAGTAGACGGATTCAGGTTCAGCCAGTCGCCGGAACAGGAAGAACAAAGAAGTGATGTGGCAGCAAATATATATATCAATGTACGTTTCATATATCTGAGTATTATAATATAAATGAGTAAAATCAGAAAGTTATCTCAACCCCAAAGTTAAAGGTACGCATGGCGGGAGCTTCGCAGAACACCTCACCGTTGACCGGCACTTCCGGGTCATATTGTTTCCATTTGGCCCACGTCAGCAGGTTACTGCCCGAGAAGTAGATACGGGCATTCTCTATCAGCGCTTTCTGCGTCCACTGTCCCGGTAGTGTGAAACCGACTGTCAGGTTCTTGAGGCGGATATGATCGGTGCTATGAATATAGCGGGAAGAGTTTTGCGGACCGGCATCTTGTTCCAATACAAAACGGGGTACATCGGTTACATCTCCCGGTTTCTGCCAGCGATCCAAGGCATATACAGGCAGATTGTATGACTTTTCTTTGCTACCGTCAGTCTCTATCATCGTACCTGCTTTGTCAAAGGAATAACCACCTAATGAATAGGTAAAGGTAAGCCCCAGGTCGAACCATTTGTAAGAGATGATGTTAGTAAAACCTCCCGAAATCTTCGGATCGGCAGATTTATACGGAATGGCTTGTGCCTTAGAAGCATCGTCGGTCTTTTCTTTACTGTAAATCCCCTGTTCATCCTGCGTATTGAGATAGTAAAGGGCTTTTCCGGTCATCGGATCTACTCCGGCAAACTCTTTCACGTAGAAACTATTGTAAGGAAGACCAATCTTATGGATAAACCAGGAACCTTCGATAGACTGCGTCATATCTCCGTCCAGCGTCACAATCTTATTACGGTTGTGCGTCAGGTTCAACACCGACGTCCAGTTAAAGTCCGGACTGGCAAAGTTGATGGTACGCAGTTCAAATTCCACTCCCTTGTTGTTGAGCCGGCCGATATTCGCCAGGTAATTCAGGAAACCGGTGGTAGCACTGATAGGTCGATTGTAAAGCAGATCTTTGGTATCGCGGTTGTAATATTCGAGGCTCACAAAGATACGGTTGATAAAAGCCAAGTCGAGACCGATATTGAGATTGTAATTCTTTTCCCACTTCAAACCGGGATTGGCCTGAGCAGATTCATACGAACCTGCGGCTCCCATATAGTTCTGTCCGTAACTGTACAACCCCATATATCCGTAAAAAGCTCCCGGCTGATTACCGTTGACACCATAGGAAGCACGGATTTTCACATCATTCAATACCGGCTTCACAGCGTCCATAAAAGACTCGTTGCTCAGATGCCACATACCGGAAACAGACCAGAAATCACCCCACCGACTTTCGGGAGCAAGACGGGAACTACCATCACGACGGTAACTGCCTGCAATGTAGTAACGGTCGTCATAATCATAATTCAGACGGGAGAGGTAAGAAATCATCCTGTATGCCTGCGTAGAAGAAGCGAAACTTTTCAGCACAGCCGCATTATCCGGTTCGAGCAACACATCCGAAGGGAGCTTGGCTTTCTCTCCCATCGCCTTATCACTCTGATAGCTTTCCAGTTCATAAGCTGCCAATACATCAAGATGGTGTTTGGCGGCAAATGTACGGGCATAGTTGAGCGAAGTAGATGACAATAGCTTACCATATTCGGTAAATCCCTTTGAAGTCTGGGCATCGCTTCCGCTCTTGGGGCCTGCTCCGCTAAGAGGATTCAGATAACGTGAATCTTTCTGCACGGTATAATCATAACTCAACGTCTCTTTCAGCTTCAATCCCTTGATAATATCTACGGAAGCATATCCGGTAGAGAACATACGCGTCATACGGCTACGGTTATAATCGGTACGGATGTCGCGAAGCGGGTTCACATTAGTACCGGCATAAGAGCCCACATAATTGCCCGAAGCATCGCGTACCGGCATAGAAGGCGTGGCAGACACAGCCACACAAAAAAATGGGTTAATGTTAGAACCACGTTCTTCATTCATCTCCTGACTCATCTGGGTGAACATCATATTCCCCCCTATTTCGGCACGGCTACCTATTTTCTGTGTCATGTTCAGACGGGCAGAATAGCGGTCCAGGCTAGAGTTCTCTACCAATCCTTCCTGACGGTTGAAACCGAGGGAAACGTAGAAAGTAGTACGCTCGTTACCTCCCGAAGCAGATACTTCATAATTCTGATTATGAGCGGTACGCATCAGTTCTTTCCGCCAGTCGGTATATCCCAACTCCGGTATCCCTGCATACGAATCAATATTGGCGTTGGCATACTCCCCGGGAGATTCCAGCCCTTCGTCTACAGCAGAGTTGTACAGACCTTCGTAAATCATTTCGCGGCGCTGATCCCCGTTCAATGTAGGACGGAAGTTGACAGCTGCATTCGAAAAACCTCCGCTGGCACTCAAAGTAACTTTAGTACGTCCTACTGCTCCTTTCTTGGTAGTAATCAGGATCACTCCATTGGCAGCACGCGAACCATAAAGAGAAGCGGCGGCAGCATCTTTTATCACTGTGATATTCTCAATATCAGCAGGATTAAGCGTACTCATCACATTGGTTTTGGCATTGTTCATATAGGCAGCGTCGGCACCTGTACCGGCTCCCATACTACCGGAAGTAACCGGTACGCCATCAATGACAAAAAGAGGTTCATTGGATGCATTGAACGAACCCATACCACGGATACGGATACTCTGGTTGGCTCCCGGCTGGCCGGAAGCGGAAGTGATGTTCACCCCCGTTGTCATACCCTGCAACTTCTGTTCAACAGAGAGTACCGGCACGTTTTTCAGCATATCGGCCCGAAGCGTGTTGGCCGATCCGGTAAAGGATGACTTTGAAAAGTTCCCGTATCCGGTCACCACTACCTCATCCAAGCTCAATGATTCGGGGCGCAACATCACATTTAAAACACCGTTCTTCGGCACTTTCACCTCAACCGTTTTCATCCCGACATAGGAAACAACCAGAAATTTATCCGATGCCTCCACGTGCAAGGAATAACGGCCATCCATATCTGTCACCACTCCCCGGCCTGGTGCTCCTTTTACAGAAACGGTAGCTCCGATAAGTGGCTGTTTGTCGTCCGATGATGTCACTACACCTTTTATTTCCAATTGTTGTGCCTGAATATGTATACCACACAGGCAACCCAGTACAAACAATACTACTTTAAAGTTTCTCATTGGTTAATTATTTTAAATCTACAAATACCTATTTGTACTTGTATACCCCAATAATCGTACCTTAAAAGCGTTGAAGAAACAAATTAATTCTAAACAGCAGTAAATAAAAACATTAATTATTCAAGGAAAGCTAAGAAATGAAAAAAGGGCTGTAGAATTGGTCCACATATTTGTGGAATAATTCTACAGCCCGTTCTGTAAAAGGCTAATAATTCAATACTATCTAAAAATAGCGAACATCGCCTGCCGTACTTCCCCGTGCGGGAAGCACTATTTTAGTTTTAGTTTTGTTTTGTTCTTATATTGGCTCATATCGCTCACCACTACCCTGTCACCCGGTTGCAAACCACTTACCACTTCTGCATATTCAAAATTGGAATCGCCCAACTGTACTTTCCGTTTCACAATCTCATCCTCTGCAGTCATTACAAATAATTCATACTCGCCACGACCCACATAATAAGAAGCATTGGCAATCCGCATCACATCTTCTTTCACAGCGTTCATCACATACACATCTGTTTTCAGACCTGAACGCAAACGACGGTTGTTATCATCCACCAATTGTACGGAGAAAGAGATAACCCCGTTCTTTGACAGCGGTGTCACACTGCTAACCACTCCTTCCAGCTTTTCCGTACCAATCTTCACAATTGCTTTTCCGCCGGCAGCCACACGGTCACCGTAAGTATCGGCAATTTCACCTTCCACTTTGAAGTGACTCAAATCGGAAATAATGGCCAATTGCCCGCCTTGCGGTACCTGCGCACCCACCTGATTATTAATATAAGTAAGAATAGCCTTGCGCGGAGAACGAATCTGTGCATCGTCCAATGTACGCTTCATCTCAGCAAGGTTCTTACGGAAAATGTTGAAATCAAGTTCCTGTACCTGTAGTTCGGCAGCAGCAACCTGTTTCTCATTATTATATTGTTGTTTGAGTTGTTCATACTCTAACTGGGCAACATTATAGCTCAGTTCCGCCTGGCGTACTTTATCGGTAGTACCTGCACCAAGGCTATCCAGGTAATGTTCGTTGCGAAGTTCCACCTTCATACGGTTCAGCTTCATAGCCGACACCTTTATCTGCATGGCCATGTCAGAAAGTTTGGTCTGGTTGTTCACACGAAGCTGATCCAGTTTGTAACGGCGCATTTGTTCTTCGTCGAGCAATTTCTTGTATTCCGTCTCAGTACTTTGAAGGTCCAGTTTCAAAATAGGAGTACCGACATCCACACTGTCTCCCCCCCGGCGATAAACCTCTACAATGCGACTATTGATAGGAGAAGTTATAATTTCTTCAAAAGCCGGTGCCACCTTTCCCGATGCACTGACGCTGACCTCAATTGTACCTTTGTCAACAGTAGAAAGTACAAGATCCTTTTTCTGAACCCCTGTACGCATCAGGGAAACAAGTACACTGATAACCACAACGGCCGTAACCCCAATGGCTGAATAGCGAATAATCTTTTTATTACGTTCTTTGTTACGTACTTCTTTCGGAATTTCTCTGTCCATCTTATTTCTATTTACGATTTAGCGATTTACGATTGGAGATACTAAATCTGTGCCAAAGTACTAAAGTGCTGAAAACAAGGAATAAGACAAAAAAGAAGGGTGTCCGAAAACGAACACCCTGTACGAATTTAGCAAATGAAATGTTACAAACACTCAGGTTATCTCAACCGTAAACGATCTCCCACTTCCGGGATATAATCACCGTCTTTACGGTTCATCTTATAAAGATTCTTCAGTCGGATACCGTATTTCTGAGAAATGGTATGCATAGAATCACCATCTTTCACAATATACACGTTATATTGTTTGGGAGCTTTCTTCTTCTTTGCTTTCAGATAGATGATGTCACCCTGCGTCAGAGTATAGTCGCGTTGCAGGTCATTATACTTCACCAACTTCTTCCAACTGATATCGAACTCATCACCCAGCTCTTTGAAAGTATCTCCGTTACGGGCAACCACATAAGCAATGTCATTGGCTATATACACCGGATGCGGGTTCAACAACCACGGATGTTTACGCAACTTACGTTCCGAATAAATACCTTTGGAATCGTACTTATACAAATCATAATCCTCTATAATAGTAATCAAACGGTTGGCATAGGAAGGATCTGTGGCATACCCTGCCTTTTTCAAACCGCGTGCCCATCCTTTATAATCGGTAATATTGAGCTTGAACAGAAAAGCATAGCGTGCCCCACGAGTCAGAAACGTAGAATGATCCTCATAAGAGTCTCTTGGATTTTTATAAGCCCGGAAACACTCCTGGCGGGCATCATCATCATGCCGCACCGTACGCCCCTTCCAGCTTCCCCCGCACTTGATACCAAAATGATTGTTACTCTTACGTGCCAGTTCACTCATTCCGGCACCACTTTCAAGCAATCCTTGTGCCAGCGTAATACTGGCGGGAATCTTATGCTCTTTCATCTGCTCTATGGCAAGATCTTTATACTTATCAATATAATCTACATAACGGGAATTTTTGCGTTGAGCCTGTGTACCCACAGAAAGCATAAGTGCAAGGGTTATTACGACAAGTCTAAGTGTTTCCCGCACAGGGAGGTGCACCAAGAGATGATTAATTGAAACGCAGATGAACGCAGATTTTCGCAAAGAAAAACAAGGATAAGATAAAGAACAACAGTATTTTAATCTGCGTTTATCTGCGTTTATCCGCGTTTCATCTGATAAAGAAAGCTCTGTGAGACTCAGTGGTACTCTGTGGTGAGTTTGATTCATTATTGTCCAAATGTGAGTTAAATGCCACAAAAATCATAAAAATAATTGGGATTATCAATCTCTTTCCTAACTTTGTAACATTAATTGTAGAACAAAAACCCTTGATAAAGATGAAAGACCTGACGATTACCAGCATTATCAAAGTATACACATTTGATGAACTTAATAAAGCGGAACAGGATCTGATGACAAGTGCAATGGAGGCAACTACACGTAGTTACGCTCCCTATTCGAAATTCTCAGTAGGAGCTGCCGCCTTGCTTGCCAACGGAATTGTAGTAACCGGAACCAATCAGGAAAATGCCGCTTATCCGTCTGGTTTATGTGCAGAACGCACTACCTTGTTCTATGCCAACTCTCAGTATCCCGATCAACCGGTGCTGACCCTTGCCATCGCTGCCCGTACGGAAAAGGACTTCATCGATCTCCCTATTCCCCCTTGCGGTGCTTGTCGCCAGGTAATACTCGAAACGGAGAAACGCTACAAACAGCCCATCCGCATTCTACTCTACGGAAAGAAAGAAATTTATGAGGTGAAAAGTATCTGCGATCTGTTACCACTCTCATTTGACGCCTCAGCCATGAAAGAATAATGATACAACAATATAATACCAAACTAAAAGGAAAGCTCGTCCTTACCGATTCTTACCATACAGACAAAGCCTTGCAAAAGGAAAAGAGCCTTTATAAATTTATCTGGGTACGAAATGGCAGTATTACGCTGGAAATAGATCATCAGGAGGTAATACTTGTGCCGAATGAAGTTATCTCTTTGTCCAACCTGCAACATCTGGAATTCAAATCCATTGACGGAGACTACCTGACGCTACTGTTCAATAGTAATTTCTATTGTATTTATGGCAACGACCACGAAGTGTCATGCAGCGGTTTCCTCTTCAATGGTTCCTCACATGTGATCCGGTTCGTATTGGATGACACCGAACAGCAACTACTAAACGACATAACCGATACACTCAGCAAAGAATTCTGCGTATCGGACAATTTACAGGAAGAGATGCTCCGCATTCAGCTCAAACGCTTCATAATCCAGTCTACCCGTATCGCACGCCGGCGCCTGAACATCACACAGGAAAAGGAATACAGTTTTGAAATTATTCGTCAGTTCTTTATTCTGGTAGATACACATTACCGGGAGAAAAAACAAGTACAGGACTATGCCGATATGCTGCATAAATCTCCTAAAACATTATCAAATATTTTTTCAGCCTGCAAACTCCCTTCCCCATTGCGCGTCATTCATGAGCGTGTGGAAGCCGAAGCCAAGCGATTATTGCTATACAGCAATAAAAGTTCTAAAGAAATAGCCGACCTGTTGGGATTTGAAGACCAGTCCTCTTTCAGCCGTTTCTTCAAGAACATGACCGGACAAAGTACTGTACAATTCCGAAATTCATCCGAAGGGAAAAATTGACAAGCGATAAAGCTAAATTGCTATTTCCGGCAAATGGGAAAACCCCGACCTTTGCGTCTATAAGTTAAACCCATAAAAAGTTATAGCAATGAAAGAAAAATTAATCACTCTTCTGACCTTCACCTCCGGTCTTAAAAGTTTCGGTATCAAATTTATCCGTGTAGCCATTCTGGTTGTATTCGTCTGGATTGGCGGATTGAAGTATTTTCACTACGAGGCAGATGGCATCGTACCTTTCGTGGCAAACAGTCCGTTTATGAGTTTCTTCTACGCTAAGGGAGCTCCGGAATACAAGGAACATAAAAACGCCGAAGGTGCATATGTACCCGAAAACCGCGAATGGCACGAAGCCAATAATACATACACATTCTCTTACGGACTGGGTGCGCTCATTATGAGTATCGGTATCCTGGTTTTTCTCGGTATCTTCTTTCCTAAAGTTGGTATTATAGGAGATGCACTCGCCATTATCATGACACTCGGCACATTATCTTTTCTTGTCACTACCCCCGAAGTATGGGTACCCAACTTGGGAAGTGGCGAATATGGGTTCCCCTTGCTCTCGGGTGCCGGAAGACTGGTTATTAAAGACATCGTAATCCTGGCAGGCGCAGTAGTATTACTTTCCGACTCCTCGCAACGGGTATTGAAATCTTTGACAGCTACTACCCGGTAACTGAAACAAATCTCCCGCTTCGGATGTTATAAACCTACAGAATAACCCTTTAAAAGAATATAGATATGAAACAATATGATGCTATTATCATAGGTTTCGGCAAAGGTGGAAAAACATTGGCTGCCGAATTATCCAATCGTGGCTGGAAAGTCGCCCTCATCGAACGGTCTGATAAAATGTATGGAGGTACATGTATCAACATAGCCTGTATCCCTACCAAAGCATTGGTACATGAGGCCGGGATATCCGGACTGATGTACAAGGAAGACTATAAGCAACAAAGTGACTTTTATAAACAGGCTATTGCCCGTAAAAATGAACTGACCTCTTTTCTCCGAGAAAAGAACTTCAGCGATCTGGATGGTCGGCCCAATGTTACGATCTATACGGGAATGGCTTCATTCACTTCACCCAACACGGTGAAAGTTGTTCTTCCCGACGAAGAGATAGAACTTCAGGGTAAAGAAATTTTTATTAACACCGGAGCTACAAGTATTATCCCTGCCATCGATGGAGTTAAAGAAAGTAAGCACGTGTACACCAGTACCAATCTGCTGGATCTGGACATACTCCCACGCCACCTTATTATTGTAGGCGGCGGATACATCGGACTGGAATTTGCTTCCATGTATGCAGAATTCGGAAGTAAGGTAACCATACTTGAAGGAGGAAGTGCGTTCATTCCGCGTGAAGACCGTGATATAGCAGACAGTGTACGTAAGGTACTTGAAAAGAAGGGAATAGAAATTCGTCTGAATGCCCGTGCACAGTCCATACATGATACAGCAGATGGGGTGACTCTGACATATACAAACACCGCTGATGACATCCCTTGCTTTGTTGAAGGCGATGCTATCCTACTGGCTACAGGCCGAAAACCAATGATAGAGGGCCTGAACTTACAAGCAGCAGGCATAAAAGTAGATGCACACGGTGCTATTATTACGGATGTACACCTGCACACCACTACTCCACACATCTGGGCAATGGGCGATGTAAAGGGAGGACCGCAGTTTACTTATGTATCTCTGGATGATTTCAGAATTATCCGCAATAAACTGTTTGGTGATAAAGAGCGCACCACCGAAGACCGTGATCCGATAGCTTACTCCGTATTTATTGACCCGCCACTTGCCCATGTCGGTTTGACGGAAGATGAAGCAATCAAGAGAGGATATTCTTTCAAAGTATCCCGTTTACCGGCCACAGCTGTAGCACGTGCCCGTACTTTGCAACAAACAGACGGCATGCTGAAGGCTATCATTGATACACATACCGGAAGAATCATGGGATGTACCCTGTTCTGTGCCGAAGCATCAGAAATTATAAACATTGTCAATATAGCAATGAAAACCGGACAGCATTACAGCTTCTTACGGGACTTTATTTTCACACACCCAAGTATGAGTGAAGTATTAAACCAGTTATTCACATTTGATTGAAATAGATAGTTCTGATTTTTATCTATATTTTTCTTACTTTTGTAACAACATTGCCCATAAAGAGTAAAACTCAAAATGAAAGAAAATCAAACTTATCAATCAAAGATTATGCCATTTACTTTTCGAAAAGCCACCACCGATGATGCAGCCAGAATATGGGAAATCATCCTGCAAGCCAAAGAACAAATGCTTCGGCAACAAAAGCAACAATGGGACGAGACCTATCCCCTACCCGAAAATATAACCAGTGACATTCGGAACGGTTATGCCTGCGTATTATGTAACGAGGGTGTCATAATAGCCTATGGTACAGTCTCTTTTGATGGCGAACCGGCCTATGAAGCCATCGAAGGTAAATGGTTAAGTGAACAGCCTTATGTAGTAGTTCATCGCCTGGCTGTAGCCGATGAAATGAAGCAAAAGGGCATAGCTACTCTGTTCATGCAAAAAGTAGAAGAATTTAGTCGCGGGAAAGGAATCCATAGTTTCAAGGTAGATACCAATTTTGATAATTTCTACATGCATAAGATGTTAGAACGGCTTGGCTTTGTATATTGTGGGGAAATAATATATGGCAGGGGAGTTAGGATGGCATACGAAAAGCTCTTATAATCCTTACCTCGCAAAAGTACGTATTTAAATATGAGTTAAATACGTAATTAATAGTGACTTAAATACGTACTCTTATACCCTAAAAGTACGTACTTTTATAAGCATTGATTTACAAGATGTTAACTGCACTATTTGTGCTATCCATACTCCTCATAATATATAGCATCGGGGTAGTGAAGTCCGAATTAAGAAATCCACTTTTTTGCTAACTCTTCCAGTTATCGATCATGATTATCGGTTTTAGTTTCAAAATACTCAACACGCTGATTGATAGCACAACTTTTAAGAAGATACTTTATTAAGATACTGTTTAGTTTTTGCCAAAGTAAAAAAAATAGTACTTATGTGTTTCTAAACATACGTAAATATATATCAACCGATACGAACAATGCTATATTTGTAAAATGTTTAACCTAAAAAATATGAATATGGAAAATTTAAAAATTAATTATGTATGCTTAGCTCTTAGTATTCTGTGTTTATTATTAGTTTCATGTAAAGATGATGAAGCATATCCGTATCCAGCTGGTAAAGAGCTGTTAAACTACGAGATGCCTATGTACATAATAGCTGGAGATGGTCCAGAACCAAAACCACTACCTGCTGATTGTATTATCTATTATGATTACCCAGAGGGGGTAAATAGCAACATCCTTTCTAACTTTTGGTTCGAAGGTCGTCTTTATGATACTTATGGTTTATCAGCAAAGATAAAATCTTGGGGAATCACTCCACCAGCAACAGTAAAAGTTCTTGTAACAGGTAAATTTGCTGCAGAAGAGTGTCAAACAAAACCCGATACAAGATCTAACCAAAGCTGTTACGATGTTCTCTTTACTGTTCATTCAATAACCCTTAAATAAAAAAGTATGAGAAAACACACAGTACTATTATTAACTTTGCTATTTTGTTTGAATTTGTCTTCACAAAGACAAATGTCTTACAATACAAAGAATAAAAAGGTGATTAAATTGGAAACAGTCGATACGCTTTCCTACATCTGCTTTAGAAAAGATGTACCAATACATCAACGCAAAGTGAAATTAAGTAATAAGGTTGTAACTATTCGGCAAGAGCAACAATCTGAATTAATACGAATTGACTCCCCAAGTGAAATCACACAGTTAAAGAACGATGGTAATATAGAGTCCGTATATAAAGTTTTGCGTTTTCCAACAGGAAAGGAGTTAGTAGTTCTTACGAATGAAATCTTGGTTAAGGTAAATCCAGGAAAACAAGTATCTTCAGTATTGGATAATTTGAGAATACCATACCTTATGATATCGGAAATAGAAGAGTTATCCGATGTCTCCATTGTCCAGCTGCCAACTTCGGACAATACGTTAGATGTTGTCAATCTGCTTGTCTCTTCACCAGACTTAGTATACGCAGAACCTAATTTTATACAATTTATAGACGGGCCAACATCTACTAATGCAACAACCGATCTTTATTCAACGAATCAATGGTCTATAGTAAATCCGTACGGGTTTACTATGGATGTATTAGCGGCATGGAAGCTATCAAAAGGAAAAGATATTAAAGTTGCTGTTCTAGATGAAGGTGTAGAACTCACCCATCCGGATTTAAAGGATAATTTATTACCAGGCTATGATGCAACTTTGGGTGACGGTCCTGGTATAAATGGTGCGGCAGCTCCAGGTGATTCACATGGAACTGCGTGTGCTGGTATCATTGCAGCATTAGAAAATAATATTGGAATGACCGGTATTGCTCCACAAAGTAAGGTGATACCAATAAGGATCGCAATAGGCTACTATGAAAACGATGAAAAAAAGTGGCGTACCAGCTCTGCCACAATAGCTCGTGGTTTTGGAGAAGCATATCGGCGTGGAGCAGATGTGGTAAGTTGTTCATTTAGTAGCACGAATGTAGCCGCTTCGGTATCAGATGCAATAAATACTCTTACTACAAATGGTAGGAATGGACGTGGTTCTGTTGTAGTGTTTTCAACAGGTAATGATGGCAGTAGTACCGTTAGTCCTTATTGTAACCTGCCTAATGTTATTTCTGTAGGTAATCTCGAAATCACAGGTAACCGTCGGTTCAGTTCTAACTATGGTTCGAATCTAAAAGTGATGGCACCCGGCGCTGGAACTTATACAACGTACCCCTCTGGGAGCTATGGTACCTTTGGAGGTACTTCTGCTGCTTGCCCACACGTAGCCAGTGTAGCCGCTTTGATATTATCTCTTAAGCCGAATTTATCTCAGAAGGATGTAGCATCAGCTATATATTCCTCCTGTACTAAACTCCCTGGATATCAATACCCGTCTCCCAATAGATGGAATAATGAAACTGGCTACGGCTTAGTCTCTGCATACGAAGCTATTTTAGCCAGTAAACCATTTACTATGATAGTTCCGGATCTGCTATGTGAATGTGAAACTCATACTTTTTCCATATCAGGTCCTACCGATAGGTGTGATTCTATCGTTTGGAACCTTTATTTTGATAAAGAAATTATATCTGGTAATGGTACTACTTCTGTAGAAGTGCGTATACTTGAAGCTCCCGGATATGCACTACCTTTCGTGGCATCTATCTACTATGGTAATAGAGTTGTTAAGTTAGAAGAGCAGGCTCATGCAGGTGTTCCTGAAACTTATGATATAATAGGTGGTGATGAAGCCACGGAGATGGAATTAACGTATGCTGAAGTAATAATGGAAGGTGCGACCTCTTATACTTGGGAGTTGAAGCAAGGTAGATGTGGAATATGGCCCAATAATAACATAGCAGATTTGCTACCTTACGATACCAACAAAGTTATCATTGTTGTTACCGGATACAACAGGTGCGGTTCTTACGCCGAATGGCTCAGTTTTACTCCTAAACGTAGAGTCTCAGGTCAGAATTCCCGTCAGATTGGTACGAAATCCGTTGCAATATACAACCTCTCATATGAGCTGATTTACTCTGATAAAAACCTGATTAGTCTATTTGATATTAATGCAGTAAATCTGCCATCAGGATTTTATGTAATTGAATCTCAATTAGAAAATGGCATTATCACAAGAGAAAAAGTATACATCCCTTAATATAGCTTCTTAATATCTTAGAAACTCCATGCATGGAGTTTCTAAGATATTATTAACGAATGAAAAGTTTCGATCCCCTTTTATTAAATTTAGTTCTTTTATCTATACTTCAAAGAATAGTAGTTATGTTTAAAAACACAAATTACTATGTCGTGAATATAATAGTTGTGATTGGCTTTCAAATTAACATCTTTGAACCATTGGAAATAGCACGCTCAACTAACATCTGATTATCAACCAGTTATATCTAATTATAGAAAATAAAAAGAGATTGTTTCCAAAAGGAAATCACATATTTCTATAGGATTTTTTTATTTTAAAACAGCTCCAACTGCTGCCCGGGAGTATTAACTCCCTGTATCTTCTTTCCATAAAACAGTTCTATATTTCCAAATTGTTTATCGGTTATACATAATATTCCTACTTGACCATGTTCCGGAAGAAAAGACTTAACCCTTTTTATGTGAGCATCCGCATTTTCGCTACTGGCACAATGACGTACATAAATAGAAAACTACATAATACAATAACCTTTCTTATTTTTGATTGTTTATTTGTGTTATACAACCCAACCTATCAACCCTAATCGGCACACAAACAACCTTAATCATCTCATTATTCCATGATTTCTCCGCCTTATTATTTGCTCCCAGCTCAATAACAGGAATTATAGCATTAGACACATTCTGAGGAATGAAGAAACACTGGGGTCCGGAACAGGAAATCATCTTATAGATTCTACCCTTATCCATATTATCCAACCTCATACCATTATTCAATTCATCTGCAGTAGGCACATAAACCAAGTCATTAGGTGACAACCAAAACAATAGCTTATCACCGTTATTATTATTTTCGGGAACAGGAGTCCATCCCAACTTCTCTCTTTCAATAACAACATTCAACGGGATAGTCTCATAGCTCCGTTTGCCATCTTCTGTTTGATAAACAGCAAAGAACAAATTTGTACCCTTGGCGGCTTCAACATATTTAGAAGTCTTATTTCCTGATGTCCCAACACTAAATTTGTTCCCTTGTGGCTCACATACACGCACCTTATATATAGGTTGATGATATTTACCATCATTTAAAGCAGTAAGATTCTTGTTCATCTTATCTATACCATCGGGCGAAAATGCCAGGTTAGGATCATCCTGATTATTACTCAAATGATTAAGCAGTATCTTTTGTATACCCGTATCCGTAACAGACTCCTTTATCTTCTTCGCATTAAAACTTGTATCCAATGGTTTGCGAACCGCTACTAAAGGTTCAGTAGAATCATTCGTAAAATAATAAACAGCCACTTTTGACAAGTTCAAATCCTTCCAAAGAGATGCGTTTTCCTTGAAGTACTTATCTATTCTTTTCTTATCATATTTATATGAATACAGCTGAAGTACTTTTTCCTTTAATTTTTTATCAACAATCATTTTCGGAGTATCCAAAGCAAGGCTAAGCCTGACTTCTTTCACCTTCTGAAGATTCACTTTGCCAAAGACCGTATCTTTATGCATCGGCTTACGTATAGCCCAACTATCGCCATTTATCTGTTTCTCCAATACTTTCTTCCCACTTTCATCAAAATGTACATAATAATTAGTGGTTTTATTTATCACTCTTAAATTCTGCTTAAAACTTACAGTGATATTCTCCAATGCTTTTCGTATATCCTGAGTAAATGCCGGCCAGGGCTTTTTTACAATCCACTTATAATTGCCATTATCATCAGTCCGACATTTGGTACACAGCAAACGTTGCAAATCAGTACGAGATATTTTTGCTTTCTTACTTGCAGACTCATTACTCAAATAGTTAATATGATTCCGTGTAGCACACGCAATTACAATTGCATCCATTGCATGATGCCGATGATCAATACGCTTTTTGCTGAACCCTTTCTGCATTTCAAGAGGTACTGCCGTTTGAAAAACACGCTTTCCTTCCTTATTTTCCCAACACCCGAATTGTTGACTTCCGGTTAATTCATTTAGTCGTTCAAACCGGGGATAGATAATCGAATTCCAGACATCATTTACTCCCCAATCTCTCTTTAGCCGATCTGTAACACTACCTGTACATACTATTACGTTCTTAGAAATAGCTTCCGGCTCATACTCTCCGTTCGAGTCCTTCTCACGTACAATATTTGATAACAAGCTTTTCACGACCTTACTAATGTAACGACTATCATTCAGTTGGCGTTCTATAAACGTCTCTGGTATATCATCCATTAGCAATTTATTCATTTTATTTTTTATACCAGAATAATTCTCCTTCACAAACCGCTCATATTCTTCTACTGAAAATATTCTAACAGGTGGTTTGCCAAAACCTATTTCCACCATTTTTCCTGGATTATGTTTTATAAATTCATATCCAAGCTTCTTATCTTTCAACCCATTCACTTCAGCTTCACAAATAACCTTATTACTAAATGAGTCATCAAAATAATGAGCTTGGGGAATGATATGTTCTATCTCATAAGCGGAGGTAAAAAGTTTCCCTAATGGAATAATTCTACCTGTATAAGGAGAACAATATTTCTGCTCTAACCACAATTTATAGTGCAAAAAGTCTGACTTTGTTGGGCGTTTCTTTAAATCACTTTCTCTAAATTTTTTCAAAATAGTATTAATATCTTCCGGTATTTCTTTAACTCCATTCAACACAGTGTCCTCATAAATTTTTAATTTCTCCTGTTGGTTAGATGAATATGGACGTACGTTCTCTATTTCGTACTCAGAGTTGATAAACTCCGCTAATAAAGCTTTAATACGTAAATTGGTGTTTTCATTTTCTACTATTTGAGCAGTCATCTTTGCCCGCTTATCAGCCGGATTCTTTATCTCACGCCCCAGTTCAACATGTATTTCATCAATCTGCCCTACACGTTTCCAAATATCACGGACAGTACGCAATGTTTCTGTAATAACCTGCTCTACAATAGGGTTTCGCAATGAATGTTGCCTGAACAACCGGAGATATGAGTCAATATCCTCAGGACTCTCCCATTTAGCAATAGCCCTGGCTTCAGAATGCCTGTTATACACAACATAACAAGACAACCACAACGGAAGTCCCTTAAAATCTGTTATATCCGACAGTTTTATAGCTTTTTCCCTCACTCTGTCATGGATATTCTCATCCCATTCACCTGTAATAATCTTATCAATCCGTTCCTTCGTTTTATCATCAATATTCGATAGTTCCCAATACTTCCCTATCCTCATCAGTGGCAAAAGCTTCTTTATTGCTTTAGCAGAGTACGCACCATATTCTTTTTTGAAAGGAGGCAGTTTCTTAAATACATCCGCAAAGCGATCATCCAAATCATGTTTAGAAGCAAACTTTCGTAAAGCACTTTCAATCTCTATTTTATCTTCTACCGAATAGAGTATATGCCACAAAGCTTCTTCCACCTCCCGGGATAAGAAATCAGCAGAAACACCCGCTTTTTGCAAACCATTCAATATAGCATTTCTTGTTTCATTGCAAGGATATGATTTATCTTCTACGTAATTCCAGCGATATTCAGTAAAAGTCTTTTTCAAACCGAATTGCGGATTTTTCAGAAAAGCTTTCTGGTCTACCTCTTTCCGATCATTGAACCATTCAAATAAAGTAGTATAATCGTCTTCTGTTTTAAGAAAATCAGGCGTCACATCCACATCCGTTTCCAACTTACCATCATCCAGAACCCTTTCTCTCTGATAAATCCGTATATTAGAAATAAACTGCCACAAACGAAACTCCTGAAAAAGAGGATGGGATTTTGCAATACATTTAATGGGTGCTTGCTTCACCTCTCCTGTTTCCCGATCCATATACTGATTCTCCTCATAAGGACAATTATCTATCAATGACTTTTTAGTTTTCAGAGGACGTTGATAAAAGATAATATCATCTATGAATAAATAAACAAAATCTCTACCGGAGATATTATTCTTATGTGCCTCATTACTGACATATAAGGCGTCGATACATGCTCTGTATAAATCCCGGTCCTGTAACTCCGGATGGAAGGATAGCTGCTTTTCTAAAATCAAACGCAACTCTTCCTTATAAAATTTACGTTCGACCGTCCGCACCAGTCTACCTTTTATTTTTTGATGCGGATTTTGTAACAAGGCATCATAGATATAACATCCCACCGTTTTATGGCTATTTGCAATATCAGACTCCGTCTTTTTCTTTATCAACGTCCAGTCATCTTCTTTCGGTGCGCGGAAAGAACGTTTCACCTCTCCATATTTATCCAGTTTGGGCGTTCCATCTTCATTAAGATCTGTTGTCACGATGAATTCTTTCACTTTCCCTTCCCAGTCCAAAGGAATGTTACTGGTTCTACGATAAATCCACCCGTTCTCCAAATGAACATTATACCAGGTGTCTTTTCCTTTCTTGTCATCAGTAGCCTCCACCTTAACAACCCTCAAAGCATAAAACTCCACAAGCTTATTGGATTGCTCTTCCTCTTCTTCTCCACGTAACTGATAGTATCCACGCTTTTGATTAAAATTTAAAATAAGCCATGCAAGTTCTTCTTTAGATATCCCTTCTGTCAATGCCTTTTTGCGAAGATAATAGAGAGTCCAGTCATAAGGCACCTTTTTACCTTCGGAAACAAATACAGGCTGATGAGTGGCAAAATCAGTTAACATAGCTTCAAACGAATCCTGAAATATGAATTCAAATTGTCCCATAGAGTTTTTCCTCCAAGGTAACTTCGGCTCTGTATTTCTCTTAATTTTACCGGGATGATTTTCAAAATCTATATCATTAACATAATGTTCGGGAAGAAAGCCTAATATCTGTAATACTTTATGCAACCGTTCACGACGCAGTAATTGACGCTCACGTAACCGACGAATACTTCGAAAAGAAGTCCGCTCCGCTGTCTGAGATTTTGTAACTCCGCTATCAAAATTTCCTAATACAGCAGCATCCATAGGAATAATCCTACTCCCGGCCAGTTCTATTCTTTTTTTTACTATAGGTCCATCTTCTTCCGAGTTTATTACTGCCCATCCGATGCTATTTGTACCTAAATCCAGTCCTAATATGTTTTTCATACTATTCTATTAAAAATGAAGATACACAAATATATAATTATTATTCATAGAATAGTTTCTTTATCCAGTATTTTTATTTATATTTGCAATACTAATTTGAAAGCAAATCACAATAAGGATTATTCCGTTGTGAAAACATTTAGGTTGCCCTCGTCCTTCTACGGGGGCTTTTATTTTGATTCATCCTACAAATGCGTAGTTCGTTAATAATGTTAATTCATTTTTTAACACCCCTGATTTTGCTTTATAAGAATGTACATTTTAGCATATCAAATGTGTACATTTTAGTATCACAAAGATGTACAATTAACACTCGCATAATTGTACACTCTTGCCTATCTTTAAACAGAAGTTTTATATTCATTATCAATCAGCAGATTACATCAGAGTGAGTATTTATATTCTACCTTATATTCTCTCTTAAAGGATTTTTATAATTGCTTTTTTGACAACTACACATTTATCAAATGAACCTTTATTTTGTCTATTCCAATTTTTATTCTATCTTTGTCGCCGAATCAATTTAAACTACCCCGATGAGAATATCTAAGTAAGACAACACATTTCGGTAAACATCACTTTTTATATGCTATCTTTCTATTGACGCTAAGCATCACAAACGTGTATGTTTAGCCATTATTGTGTTTGTCCCTCCCCTCCTTTTTTTTAATTATCCCAAGTATTTAACATTCAAACCCAGTAGTTAGTATGAGTATATCCATTCAACAAATCACGTATATACATGCAGATAAAGAAATTCTGTTTAAAGACCTTACCCTCTCTGTAAACAAGGGGCAAAAGATTGCATTAATCGGAAATAATGGTTCGGGCAAATCAACCCTGCTACAGATTATAGCCGGATGGCTGCCGCCTTCATCAGGAACGGTGGTCCGGCCGGACGATATCTATTATATTCCCCAACATTTCGGACAATATGACGGACAGACCATTGCACAAGCCTTACGAGTAGACAAAAAAATAGAAGCGCTACACGCCATACTGAACGGTGATGTGTCTGTAGAAAACTTTAATACTCTTGATGAAGATTGGAATATTGAAGAAAGAATACAATCTGCTTTAGAGTCCTGGGGATTAGGAGATAAAACAGCCTCACTCCCCCTGTGCCAACTCAGTGGCGGAGAGAAAACCCGGGTATTCCTGGCTGGTATGGAAATACATTCTCCCTCCGTAATTCTGCTGGATGAGCCGACCAACCATCTGGATATTCAAGGGAGAAAACGGCTTTATGATTTCATAAAGAAAGCAGCTTCCACACTTATTGTTGTCAGCCATGACCGGACACTGCTCAATCTGCTGAATACTACCTGTGAACTAACCCCAAACAACATTACTACTTATGGAGGCAACTATGAGTTTTATAAAGAACAAAAAGGTATCATGCTAAATGCCCTGCAACAACAACTCGAAGAAAAAGAAAAAGAACTTCGTTTAGCCCGGAAGATAGCCCGTGAAGTGACCGAACGAAAAGAAAAACAGAATGTACGCGGCGAGAAAGCAAGTGCCAGGAAAGGTATTCCACGCATTATGATGAATACATTGAAAGACAGAGCAGAAAAGAGTACTACCAAACTTAATGATATACATGCTGAGAAAGCGGAAAAGTTAACCGATGAGATGACTCAAATCAGAAGTTCCCTTTCTGATGCGGCAGTATTAAAAACCGATTTTGATACTTCAGGATTACGTATCGGAAAGATTCTGATTACGGCAACCGATATTAATTTTGGCTATAAAGACGAGCTGTTATGGAAAGATCCACTCAGCTTTCAATTGAAAAGTGGTGACCGTCTTTGCATTGAAGGTTCAAATGGATGCGGTAAAACCACTTTGCTCAAACTCATCACCGGAAATATCACGCCCAAGGAAGGAACATTACTCCGTGCCGATTTCAAATATGTCTACCTCAATCAGGAGTACTCTATCATTCAGAATGAACGGAGTGTTCTTCAGCAAGCGGAGGCTTTCAACATTCGCAACCTGCCCGAACATGAGGTGAAAATCAGACTCAATCGCTATCTGTTCCCCTCCACAGTATGGGATAAACCCTGTAAGAAACTCAGTGGCGGAGAAAAGATGCGGCTTGCCTTCTGTTGTCTGATGATCAGTAATAATACGCCCGATATGTTTATTCTGGATGAACCGACCAACAACCTGGATATTCAAAGTATAGAAATCATCACATCGACCATCAGAGATTATACAGGAACAGTGCTGGTAGTATCACATGATAAATATTTTATAAATGAAATAGGAGTGGAAAGGAAAATCATCCTTTAAAATGCATATCTTTGTAACTCTATTAAATCAGAGGTGTTCCTGATGAGAGCATAAAGAGAATGAAAGAACTAAGTAACAAGCTACTACCTATACAGATAGAAGGAGAACTGAATAAAGAGTGGGATTTTTTATCCGAAGAATATATCGGACTACTGGCAAGAACCGGACGGGGAATGAAGTATTCCCTGTCGTTTCCGGTAGAGAGTCATGTGAGTGTCACCTCTCCCCGCACAGGAATAGTATGGAACATTATGATCATGCTTGAAGATCCAAAGGTCATTCATTATGCCTTTTATACCTTCTATACCAACGAATATGGTGAAAAAGGCATCTACCTCATCGACGAATACAGGTGTAGCCGGGTGACGCCCCACTATATGAAGAGGCTCAACAGCCGGTATCTGAAGCCCAAAGGTATCCGGTATAATGACAAACATGACATAATCAGATTCATCTACCTGTCTCTTCTGAAAGATACCGTCATGTGTGGGCATCGCAATACAAAATACCTGGCACACAACGAAGGACTAAGTGTAATAGACCACGCCGGAAACGGAACGGTCACTTACATCACTTTTGTAAACAAAGAAATGCTGCGGGAATATCAGGAACCTTTTGACAAGCGTCGGAAGCTGATGTACCTCATCAAAGAACACCCGAATGCTAAAGAACCACGCCGGCAGTTAAAATTATTAATGGAAGAATTGGGACTCGATTTTCCCAAAGAATATTCCAGTATCAAACCCCGCCGGAAAGATCCCATGCAAGCCATGCAAACAGCCTGCGAAAAGGCACAAATGAGACAGGTGAGAATGCCGGAAACGGGAACTACTATTGGATACGGACGCCCGTCAAAACAGCAATGGATCAATGAATCGGATATAAAAAAGTTATTAAAGAAATGAGCAAATTAACTACTACCTGGTGGATTGTATTCTACAAAGACCAGCTACTACTTAAAAAGCAGAATAATAAGTTGACAATCCCTTGTAACGAACAACCTCCTCTACCTATCCCGGCAGATACCCATGTACACGAAATATGTATTCTGGAGGGACAGCCCTGCAAGGCCTTCGTAGTCAGCCATCCCATAGAAGAATCCGACGAATATTGTATGACCGGGCTACGTGCTTCTTATGATTTTATCCCGTTGAAACAATACCATACAGCAGGAAAAGCTTTCGAAATACTACATTGGGATCAGCATAGCCGTTTCTGCCCGGTATGTGGCACAAAAACGGAAATGAAAGATACTATCATGAAGAAATGTCCGGCATGCGGAAACGAAATGTATCCTTCTATTTCGGCAGCCATACTGGTGTTGGTACGTAAAGAAGATTCGTTACTATTGGTACATGCACGAAATTTTAAAGGAACTTTCTATAGCCTGGTAGCAGGGTTTCTGGAAACCGGAGAAACACTGGAAGAATGTGTAATGCGCGAAGTAAAAGAGGAAACAGGACTTGATATTAAAAACATCACTTATTTTGGTAACGAGCCGTGGCCCTATCCCAGCGGACTAATGGTAGGATTCATTGCCGATTATGCTGGCGGAGAAATCAGTTTACAAGACGAAGAGTTGAGTTCAGGAGCTTTCTACACACGTGAGAACCTACCGGAACTGCCACGTAAACTCAGTCTGGCACGTAAAATGATCGATTGGTGGATAAAAAACAATTAAAAAAGAGATACAGGTTACGAAGCACTTACAAACTACAAACGAACAACTTATGAATGAAACGAACACTCCGTTCCTCTCTCAAAAGTATCAATAAACCCGTGTGCCCTCGCAACCTGTATTTTCTCTTTCTATAATCCTGCCTTTCCCTCAGCCATGAGCACCACAGCTATTACAGAACAAACCGCAATAGCTATAGCCAACCAGCGTTCGGGGCGGGAGAATACCTTTTCACCCTTTTCCATATTCTGCTTGCGAGCCACTACATAGAAATAGAATCCCGCCAGATAGAAAATGGAAGTAATCAGCAATAACAGCAGACTGCCTGCATACAATAACCATAGGCAAAAAACGGAAGATATGATACCGATAATCCGGTATTGCAGAATCTTCTTTGCGTCGGTAGTCTTCAACTCCCCTTTTGTAAAGCTCGCCTTCACCAGATAAAGGCCGCAGAAAAGGTAAGCAGGAAGGATCATTACGCCGGTAATATCTATTGCCGCATCGTAAACCGACTTGGCCATAGCTACCAGTATCATAAACACCTGCATGATAATGCTCGATATGAGCAATGCATGAATCGGTGTCTCTTGTTTGTTCTCACGCAGAAACGACTTCGGAAGAATTTTCACCTGTGCCGCTGTATAAGGTACTTGTGCACACAACAGTGTCCATGCAATCCATCCTCCGATAACGGAGACAATCACACTAAGGACCACAAAGGTGTATGCCCATTCTCCCACCGCAGCTTTCAATACGTAAGCCACTGAAGGATCGTCTAACTTAGCCAGTTCGGGTTGCTTCATGATACCGTAGGATAAAATGCTGATAAGCGCATAAAGCACCAATGCCAGCAAAAAACCGATGACACCGGCTTTCCCCACATCCTGACTGTTCCGGGCGCGGGCAGACATTACAACAGCACCTTCTACACCAATGAAACACCACAATGTTACAAGCATTGTACTCTTGATTTGTGTACCGAGAGAACCCAAATCAGAAACATGCCCCCAAAAGTCATAACTCAGCGCTCCTACCTTAAAAAAGATAAAGAGAATGACAACAATAAGAATCAATGCGGCAAACTTCACGATAGTAACAACGGTATTCATTGCGGCCGCTGCTTTTACGCCACGCGCCACAATGAGGTACATTGCCCAGATGAAGAAAGAACCGAAAACGACTGTCTGCCAGCCATGCTTTAGCAATACCGGAAAGAACTCTCCGAACGAATCATTGAGCATCACAGCAAAAGCCACATTTCCCATCGCTGCACAGAGCCAATAGCCCCAGGCTACATTGAAACCTACATAGTTACCAAAACCTTCTTTCGCATACTGATAAATTCCTGCATTGAGATCAGGACGGGCATCAGCCAGTATCTTGAAGTTGAGCACAAGGAACAACACTCCTACCCCTGAGATGACCCAGGAGATGAGAGTAGCCCCTAACCCTGCCCCCTGAGCCATGTTCTGTGAGATATTGAAAATACCTCCACCGATCATAGACCCAAAGACAATGGCAACCAGCCCGCCCAGTCCTAATTTCTTTGAACCATCAGCCATGATTATTTAACTAAAGGTGCATATCCGAAGTTGAGGAAACCAATAGCCGTAAGGCAATAAGCAAACGGATTATCACTCGGAATGTTAATAAAGTTGTGAAACAGCTCCTTATCGCCATCCTGTTCTAATCCACGCATTGAAAGTTCATGATTCAACGATTTGGTAAGCCACATCCGGGCTTCCGCTCCGGCAATCTCATCATCAATCTTTGAATCGTAGAACTGTACATATTCTGCGGCAAAGCCACCGATAAATTTACCATTCTTCTTTGCCCACACAATACCAACTCCTGTAGCAATAGCCTTATGCTCGGCATAGTTGGCACCATGACCGGCTATGATTACTTCGAGTATTGCCCCATGATGGAATTGATCTTTCAAGTCGGGACGGAAAGGTAAATAAGGAAATTTATCATTCATCTCAGGAGTGATAGACACCAGATTCCCCCTCATTTCGGGAGGCATCACAGAAGTATAAGGTATCACATTGAAGTTTTCAATTCCAGCCTGATGCAAAGCAAGGTCATATGCAAATGTTTCGTACGGCTGAGGCGGTATGCCATCATTAAACGCTCCGGTTCCACCGGTTACAAATCCGAAAACCGGATAACGGGTTCCTCTTTTTTCATCCATAATTCTTTTGGTTTTAATGGTTAATAATCAGAAGGGAAGGCTTCATTACCAGATAGTCAACTCTTCAAGTTTCAATTTCTTTTCCCACTCGCTGATAGTGAGTTGACGCAGGTCGGAGGCTTGCATACCCTCAGGAATTGCATTCTGAGCGAGGTTAATATAAGGGGCACAAGTAAGAGCACAACCTACCTGATGAGGTTCTACGAATGTGTATTTGTAACCTACATAGATACGTTCGTATTCCACTCCCTGATCTTGTCCGCACAAAGCGATACTATTGGTCACTTTACGAAGAGTACCTTCAAGATAGCCAATCATCTCAGACTCTGTAGTAGAATCATTGCCGTAGGTATTGGCATCTTCAATGAAAAGAGAAGAACCTTTACTACGGTCTTTCAGAATAGCGATACCAATGGCAGACCATACCCATAGCGGACCACGGGCAGTGACATCCTTATTAGCACAGATAATGTGTGAACCGGGCATAGGCGGAAAACGGCGTTGTTGCTCTTTACCGAACAAGCGCTCGGTAGCTTCGAGTAGCGGACGAACATTGTAAACAGGAATATCAGGTCCATCAGGTTGAGATTGCATGTACATCGGCTTTTCCGCTCCACTTGCAATGTCGTCATGTTTAGCAAGATCAAAACCCCAGACCGCACCATTCAGTCCACAAAAAGAAGAGACAGTAAGCATGTTGATCTGACCGATATAAGCATCATTCTTCTCGCAACGGTCATAAGAAACAATGTTCTCGGTTACTGCATCGAGGTCTTTCACATCGACTGTACCGACGGAGAGCTTCATGGTAGAGATGTATCCCTCACCAGCACCGGGATTCATATATCCCATGCAAAATTCTTTACTTGGCCCCACGGCCTGATTAATCACTTTTGAGGCATCATACTTGATGTCAGCTACTAAATCTTTCATATTACTATTGGTTTAGATGTTGCTCATAGAACAACGTTTAACACAGAATGATTAGCCCCAATAGTCTAAAGAATCAAAAAAAAACGAAACGTACTTCCCGCAACAGGGAGGTTCGGCAAGCGATGGAAAGATATAAAAAAGAAAACCTCCAGAGCAAGGTTACTCCGAAGGCTATTTATAAATATAAAAACTAAGTCCTATACAGACTCTGTTTTTCAATGTTTCATATCTCTTGTGTCAAAGACTAAACATGTAATCTGTTTCAACACAAACAAAAATACCTTTTCATGAATAACACATAAATAATACTCAACAACACAACTATTCCCAACAAATAAAAATATCCCCACTCTGCGAACACCAAATAGCCAACTATAACAGCTGCTTGTACCATCATATAAATTGAGGAAACTGCTACATGCGGTATCTTCAATTCATTTGCCATGATCTGATACAAGTGTTTTCGATGTGGTAAACCAATGTTCTCATGAAGCATCAGGCGATGAATGATAGTCAAAACACTATCCACACCATATACCACAAGCAGAATAATCCAACTAAAATCCCCTGTCTTGATTATCAGCTTACCAATAAGGAATAAAATAATAAATGCAACACTCACTGAACCTACATCACCGGCAAAACACTTCGCACGTTTTCGGAAATTAAAGAAATTGAAAACCAGTACAGCACAAAGCGATGTATAAATAAAATCTGCCTCTACGAAAGAGACTATTTTTGTATTGATATATGCCAATGCTCCTAAAACGACTAATGAATAACCTCCGGTGATCCCATTAATACCATCCATGAAGTTATAAGCATTGATAATACCTGTACAGACAATCAGAGCAATAATAAGCGTCCACCAGGGAAGAGAGAATAATCCCCACTGATAGAACATCAAAGCCATAGCAGAGAAATGGAATACCAATCGCAATATCTGAGAGGTAGAGCGGATATCATCTATAAAGCTGATAAAAGTAATCAGAGTCAGGGCAAGCATGAACCAGGGATATTCAAAATGATTCGTAAGAAAATAAACTAATACGCCGAAATAGAAGATGATTCCCCCACCCCGTAAAGTGATCCGGGTGTGTGAACTGCGCTCATTGGGTTTGTCGATGATGTTGTATTTATCGGCAATACGGAAATAAAAAAGTTCCGCTAAGAAAAGCAGAACTAATATAAAAAAATAATACATGAGTTATTAAATTTCTTCAAATGAACGAATCGTTTTTACTAATCCTTCTTTTGCTGTAACAGGTAGCTTATCTATCCCCAAAGCTGCTTTTATCTTTACGTTACTTACTACGTAATTCTCCGTCAACTTCCGAAGACGTTCTGTATTTAAAGGTAAGTGAAACAAGGTACCCAACCTTGCACAACCTTCCATTAAACTTATATTCACCCTCCAGATATGTGGTTGTTTTCCCATAGTTTCACACATGATAGCAATCAATTCATTAGTAGACAACGCTTCGTCGTCTCCCATATGATAGATACCACCCGGAACGTCCCTCGTCAATAACCCTTCTACTACGTAGCAAAGATTATCTATCGAAGTAAACGAACGACGATTCTCAAAAGCTCCCAAAGGCCATGGAATGCCTTTCTTCACCACATTATAAAGTAAATTCAGGTTCCCTTTATTCCCCGGCCCATGTATCATACATGGTCTTAGAATATAAACCTGCTTGTTTAATTGACAGTGGACAGTGGACAATTGACAGTTAGCTGCGCTATCATGCTGCATAGCAACTGTCCATTGTCCATTGTCAACTGTCAATTTATTAAGAATGTATTCTTCTGCCTTGATCTTGCTTTCTCCATAAGGCCCAACAGGAGTCGGAATGACATCTTCAGTGAGTATATCTCCCACAACACTATCGGCAGCAGCTTTTACAGAACTGAAAAAAATGAATTTCTTGGCAGAAGATTGAAGAAAAAAATCAAAGATCTTTTGAGTTAAGCCGGTATTGATATCAAAATAAACCTGTGTAGCAGATTGATTTTTTGTATCATGAGCCTTACCAGCAAGATGGATAATAGCATCAAAATGAGGCAGATTGCGCATAGGAAAAGAAGACATCTCTATATCTTTCCAAAAAAAAGTTTTCACTACCCCCTCTTTCTCAGGACAGATAATATCAAGGCCATAAAGTACATGTTCTTTTCTTAAAGCTTTCACTAGATTGGAACCCACAAAGCCATGAATGCCAGAAACAAGAATATTCATAGAACTTTATTTAAATTTTAAAATATCATGAGCCATTTCGTGCATAATCTTTTTCCTTGAAAACTTTTTTCGAAACTCACTCCTTTCCACAAAAGATAAAGTATAATTTCTTAGTTTATCCACAAATTCTCCGACATTAGTAGGACTGAATAAAATATGATTTGGTAAGTTTTCTGCTACAAATTTAGCAGCATAACCACTCACTCCGGCAATTACCGGTTTATCAAAAACCCCATATTCGAATAGTTTGGAAGGAAGGACCTTTTTAAAAGCTTCCAGATCATTCAGGTGCAAAAATAAGAAGGTAGATTGACGATAATATTCCAATAATTCTTTTCTGGATATAGGGTCAATCAATTCCACATTATGTACCTGTAATTCGTCCAATTTTTGTTGTAAAAGAGATTTTGTCCCACCATCGCCGATCAGACGAAATAGATATTTATTACCCAATTGTTTGGCAGCCTGTGGAATTATTTTTTCTAAACCTTGACCACTGCCCATATTGCCTGCATATGTAATGATCATTGGATTCTGTTCTGATCTGGTACCTTTTGTATCGATAGATAAAAAAACATCATCAATCCCATTGGTAAAAAAAGAATAAGTTGGATGCTGGAATTTACTAAAATAGTCCTTAAATCCTTCTGATACTAAATTAATATGGTCCGCACGAGAAAACGTATACCGCTCAATCAATTTAGCAAACAACACAACAGGAACCTGAATCAGTTTTTTGCGTCCTAAAACATCTTTCATCGTATCAACAAAGATATCACGAATATCCAGATACAAAGGAATATGTTTTCCTGCAGCAATCCTACGTCCTAAAAAAGCAGTGAATAAACGAGAAGATGAAGCATAGACTAAATCATATTCCTGCCCTTTTACCAGTTTCATGGCTTCACGATAAAACACAGAAAATGATTTAGCCTGGTCCAACATACCATTCTTATGTTCAGGTATAGCAATCCTATTAATTACATAATTATCTCCTTTTTCTTCCCTCTGTGCAGCAACCTGAAAAGTTCTATAACGATTAGGCAGTGTAGTGATGACATGAATAAAATCATTCTCATCCGATCTTCCTCTGATTTCTTCGAATAAAGGCGTGTTTCTAAATGAACCCGCACAAAGGTCCGGTTCAAAATAGAAAGACAAAAATAACAGTCTCATTTGAATATAGTTTCCAGTTTGTTTTTAAAAGCGATGCAAATACCCTTTGAGGGAATTCTCTTATTGAATTCAGGAGCATAGTAAGAATCAAATGATTCAATTCGTGAAGCACCTATGATTGAAATAGAATAATCCATTCCTTTTATTTCATCATGAATCAGTTCTATTTTCTCATCCGGATGAAAATGTAAATATGCAATAGCCTCACCATTTGTCGTATCTTGAATGGTTAAAGTATCGTTGTGAATTTTGAAGGAACGGGAATGTATTCTTTTTTTAGATTGATAACCCGAATGCTTAGCAACGATGCGAGCCTTTGTATCTTCCAATATTGTGACATAAGCCCGTTTTCCCACTCTATGACCTGCCCAAACCTGACTTGAATTACCATTACCAATCACTACTGTATTATGAGCCATCGTTGATCGCTCATAAAAGCGGGTTTCATTTACATCATAAGTGGAAGTACCTGTGTGTACAATAACCGGACGGTCATTGATGTGTAGTTCAAAACTAAATGTATCGGCATGTGCATGCCCCGGCTGGTAATCGGGACCGACCTTAGCTACGTCTAAAAAACACTCCATTTTATCTGATTCTAATTTTCGATATCCGGAGTCCGATAACTTAGACTTGGTAAAATCCAATCCTAGACGCTTTGCATAGGTAAATAAATCAGTTGGAGTCGGTGCTACGCCAAAAGCCGCATCGTTGAATAATGGGATATCACCGTTATTAAAAGTTATCGCCGATAACCATTCTAACATTATAATAGCCTCTTTCTCAAGAAAAGGAAGCAATTCTTTATTAAAGGAAGAATTATTCTTCACAAAATTATAACAGTCCAACACCCGCATCAGTATTATACAATGGTACATAGGACTTAATTCAAAGTTTCCGCCATCATTTAAGGTTTGCTCTTTCAGTTCAGGAATTAAAATAGCCTTAGCTTGTTTATAGAATTTCTGGTTATTAAAATAATAAGCACCGAAAAGTAATGCAAATCCATTCTCTAACAGATGATTCCCTAATAAATGATATTCCAGTTTATGTGTAAGCAAAACTAACTGCTGGAATAGAATCCCATTGTATAAATCATTGTTTATTTTGTACTTAACTAAAAAATGAATCCAATTAGTACATCTTAATGAAAGGGGATAAGCTTCTAATCCGACAATACAATGGGGTAATTGGTCTATAAAGTCATCTATAAGAATGATACCTTCTTCTTTCGATATATCTTTCTGATTTAAATATTCAAAATAATTGAGATTATATGTCCACAGTCTCCCATACCCTAACCAGTTCCAATTTATTCGATCACCAAAAGAGTGAGATAAATTCAGGAAAGAAAAGTTTTTATTTTTCGAGATATAAGTTGAATTGAAAGAAAAAGTGTTTTCGAATGTCAAGGCTGAAACCTTAACAGGTTGTATGTTGTCCCAATTCGGTCGTATAGGGAAAAATGATCTAAAGATCTGTTTTCCCCTATAAAATAACTGAATGGGCTTTAAATGCTTAAGTGTATTGTATAATGTGATTATTTTACTTCCACCCATTTGTTTCCTTTCAAACTTTCAATACAAGCAAAAGATGCTTTGGTAGTATTAACTATACTTTCAAAAGGAATCAATGCTTCCCCACCCTTTTTAATACGCTCATTCAGCAACTTAAACTGAGTTTTATGTCCTTTGTCCATTCTTGAGCTAATAGATGAAAAGCCTTTTATACCATATCCTGTCAACTTTCTCCAGTTGTCCAATATAAGGATACGTTCTTGTGAAAAGACTTCCACACGTTCTTTTGCATACGATTTTGAACCGTTTGCAAAATAGTTTATAACAGCATTCGAACCATTCTCATATCTTAATAAAATACTAACGTTATCAGTATTTTCCTGAGGATTCTTCCCCAACGCATTCATACAAACTGAAATGACTTTACTATCAGCCAAATATGAACATAAATCTATAAAGTGGCAAGCTTCCCCTATGATACGTCCACCTCCTATTTCAAGATCATGTACCCAAACATCCACTGGTATGAAACCAGCATTCATAGTTGCTACAATATTCTTTGGAGCATTTCCCATCAATTGCTTCATCTTCATGGCAAAAGGAGAAAACCTTCGATTAAATCCGACAGTCAATGTTATTTTTTCAGAAGAATTTTGATATGCTCTTATTATTTCATTTAATTGTTGCTCATTCAAACAAAGAGGTTTCTCTACAAATACACTTTTTCCAGCTTGTAAAGTTTCAAGAACCATTGAAGCATGCAAATTATGACGAGTAGTTATAATAACTAAATCGACATCATTATCTTTTAATATTTCTCTATAATCAGATGTTGCATATGTTGCATTTACTTTCTTAGCTAGAACTTTTGCAGAAAGTCCTTGGGCACTCGCTATATATTTTATATTCGCCTTCGCTTTTGCTAACGAAGGTAAAACAGTTGCCGACGTAAAGTTTCCCGCACCAATAATGCCCATTTTCCCCTTTGTATTTACAAAATCTCTCGTGTTTATAGAAATAACTGTTTCTATCTTAGTATCAGTGGGAAACTGAATAATAGAAGCAATGGAACCTTGTTTACGCATATCCCCATAGATATATAGATAATGCTCCAGTGACACCTTTTCTGTAATCAATGATTTAACATCCAAAGCACCGGATGAAATAATCTGGAGAATTGTTTCAAAATTTCGTTTTTCGGTCCAACGAACATAAGGTAGAGGATAATCTTGGCCTTTATATTCATAATTCTCATCATACCGTCCTGGACCATACGAACATGAAACTTGGAAAGATAATTCCTTTTTATAAAAATCATCACGCCGCATATCCAATCCTATAACTCCAACGAGTACTATTCGTCCTCGTTTACGAGACATTTCACATGCCTGATGAATCACATCATTACTTTTAGCTGAAGCTGTAATTAACACACCATCAGCACCAACCGATTCTGTAAGTTCTGTAACATACTTTACTATATCAAGTCCTTTTGAAGGATTAATAGCTATTATACCTTTTTGTCTTGCAATATCTACTTTTTGTTGATCAAAGTCAACTCCTATCACTCGACATCCATTAGCTTTCAATATTTCAGCAGAAACCAACCCTATCAAACCCAGTCCTATCACTACAATTGTTTCACCCAATTGTGGATTGAGTAAACGAATTCCTTGTAAACCAATAGAACCAATCACGGTAAATGTGGCTTCGTCATCACTTACATTATCCGGGATCTTTGCTACTAAATTCTTAGGTACACATACAAATTCTGCATGATTACCATTTGAGGCGACTCTATCACCGATTACGAAGTCTGTAACACCTTTACCTATTGCTACAACTTTTCCAACATTACAATAACCCAATGGTAATGGTTGCCCCAATTTATTAAAAACAGCTTCAAGTGTCGGCTGTAGACCATCCGTTTTAATTTTATCAAGTACTTGTTTTACTTTATCTGGTTGTTGTCTAGCTTTATCTATCAAATTGGCCTTACCAAACTCAACAAGCATTCTTTCAGTTCCTAATGACACTAATGTTCTTGTTGTTTGGATTAATACAGAACCTGACTTGACCTGAGGTACAGGTACTTCCTCTAATATGGTTTGACCAGATTGTAGGTCTTGAATGATTTGCTTCATAAGTTATATCTTAAGTTTTATCTTTCCTGCCTTTGTTCTAATAGGTAGATTAATAATTTTAAAATCAAAATCGGCTTCAATATTAGTGAGATCCATCGCATTCCTCATCTCTTGTGTCGAATATCGCTTACTAGTTGTCACATAAAAAGTCACAATACCACTTCTGTTTTTCTGACTAACCTGAACATAGTCAACCATACCAAAGATTTTATGATGTCTTCCAAAAATCAATGCTGTCAGAGGTATTTGTTTTCCTTTTTTATCAATAATATAATCCGCTTCACGTCCTTGAGTTATCTGAAAAGATGTCATCAATTCATTTTCTCTATTATTAGAAGTAATCAAATCTCCTGTATCATATCTAATAAGTGGCATATCAAAATTATGAAATGATGTCCCGATTAAATGTCCTTGTACATTTTCCGCAAACCCATAAGTGATAAACGGAAAATAATTATTATTTTTATTTTCATCATACGCCAGTATACACATCTCACTATGTCCATACCAAGAAATATAATCTAAATTCCAATTATTCTTAATATATTCCATCATATAAGTAGCTGGAAATTCAGAACTTAAAAAACAAACCTTAAGATTTTGTGCTATTATTGATTTTTCTTGTCGATTAGTGCATTCATCTATCTCTTTTAAAAAACCATAAATTGCAGATGGATAGCCATGAATATATTGAATCTTATGTTTATTAAACAGATTTAGAAGGTCTTTTTTATAATCACTCACCCGCATATAACTATTTACTACAAATTCATTATGTACAGGATTATAAACATATGATTTATTTCTTAAATTTTTACCTCTTAAAGTAATCTTCAAATCTGTCGGTGTATATCCCTTTTTAAACCAAATAGAATGCATATGTGCCCATTCTCTAGCAAAAGCATTTTTATCTACATAAAATTGGAACGGTTCACCACTTGTCCCACCCGTATTTAATAACATGTTTCCAGAAAATTCTGAGATATGATTCCTTATATCAGCTTTTGATATTACCGGTATTCTATTTATATCTGATAAACGTTTTATTTTTAAGTCAAATACACCCGCCTTTTTATATAAGTTTTGATAAAAAGGAAAATTCACTTTTGAATATTCAAATATTTGAGAGAAGTTTGTAACAGCATATCTCTCTTTTTGAACATTATCCCATGTATGACTTTCCTGTTGTAACGACATAAAAGAGGAATATTCTTTTCCCAAACGATATCTGAACGGAATGTATTTCACAATATGCCCTATTGAATAGGGTATATTTTCAACTATAGACTTTAATAATAATCTCATTTTAATCCTTTTAACTGAAGAATTAATTGATGTCTAATCTTAATATATTTAATCTTAAGTTGAGACGACAATAAAGAGTCACTGTAGTAGAATAATGGAAGTAATTTATTTTTATGAAATCTATTTTGCTTCAACCATTTTTTATATTGTTTGTTAGAAAGATTAGCAAATGGTGACAATAATTCTAATTCCTTTGATTTTTCTAATTCTTCCGTTTTAATGTAAGAAACTATATTTCTATCACTATCATATTGAAACCAATGAATCAGAAATTGTCCCATTGATGTAATTTCAACAGCAATTTCTTTAGAAGAAAACGCAGGAAATGCCAATCTTTTATTCATATAAATTCCTTGTGGAAATAAAAAATTACCCAATCCATAAATAATAGGTCTTCCATTATATATTTCATACCCTTGTACTCTATGAGCATGACAACCAATGACTGCATACACTCCTAAATCTATAATTTTTTTTGCAAGTTCTCTATCTAATGGTTGAGGATATAATTCTAATTCATAATTCCAGTGGAAGAAGCAAATGATTCTTTTTAAAGTATTTCCAGCTATAGCCTTCTTGACTACATGAAGTACATTTTCTTTTGTATATGGATTAACTCCACTTTCTGTTGCAGTCGCATATTTACACTCTATGGCTGACCAACCAAAAGATAATATTTCATATTCAATACTATTCTCATCTTCACAAACGAATTCTTTTTTTGCGTCAGCTATAGTCAAACCACTACCGAAATATGGTATACCTATTTGATGAAAATAAAAATTAGACCTATTTAAATCACCAATATCAAATGTATGATTATTTGCAATACTAAAACCTGATATTTTTAATGATGATGTTAGCTGCTTTATTGCATTAAAATCATTAAATACTACACTTTTTTGTAGATTTTCTTCACTAGAATCAACTAAACTTCCCTCAAGATTAACTATCCACCTTTTATTTCTCAAATATTCTGGAATATCTAAATTTATACTATTAATAAAAGGTAATGCAATATCTCCACAAAAAATCATTCTACCTTAATATTTTACATATTCTGCTACAAGCAAAACCGTCTCCATATGGATTAACAGCTTTACTCATATTTTCATAATACTCTTGGTTATCTAGCAATTTTGATACCTCATCTACAATCATATCATAGTCTGTACCCACAAGTTTAACTGTTCCTGCATCTAATGCTTCCGGACGTTCTGTTGTATTCCGCATTACTAACACTGGTTTTCCTAAACCTGGCGCCTCTTCCTGAATACCCCCACTATCAGTTAACACTATTGTTGATTTTTCCATTAAATAAACAAATGATAAGTACTCTAATGGTTCTATAAAAAACATATTACCAAGATTAGATAAATCGTCGCCAAATACCTCGTGAATCGGTTTTCTAACATTCGGATTTAAATGCATTGGATAAACAAAATCAACTTCTGGATATTTCATCGTTAATGTTTTGATAGCATTACATATGTTTATAAAACCATCACCAAAATTTTCACGTCGATGTCCTGTTATCAAAACTAATTTCCGTCCTTTTGACAAACATTCAATATCAAATCCTGCATTTTTTAGAATTTCATCCAGTTTAGTTACTAAATCTTTATTATTTTTGATTTTATCAACAACCATATATAAAGCATCAATTACAGTATTACCTGTTACTGCTATTTGAGATTCACTAACATTTTCAGATAAAAGATTATTCTTGCTTAATGGAGTTGGTGAAAAATGATATGTGGCTATTCGCCCTGTAATCAGACGGTTCATCTCTTCTGGCCAAGGGCTATAAATGTTATGTGTACGTAGGCCAGCTTCTACATGTCCGACAGGTACCTGTTGATAAAATGCAGCTAAAGCTGACGCTGTAGAAGTCGTTGTGTCTCCATGAACTAAAACAACATCTGGTTGAACTTCTTTCAAAATATCACGCATACCTGTCAAAACACGCGCTGTTACATCATATAAATCCTGACCTTGCTTCATTATATTAAGATCATAATCAGGCTTTATTTCAAATAGTTCCAAAACTTGATCAAGCATCTCACGATGCTGTCCGGTTACACAGACTATTGTTTGCAACTTATCAGAATACTTTTCAAACTCTTTTACAAGAGGAGCCATTTTAATAGCTTCAGGACGTGTCCCAAAAACTAACATAATTTTTTTCATCACGTCAATTTATAGTTAAATAATTATTTGTAAATACCACAAAAATCTAAAACAATCTTATCTTCTACTTTAGGTAGTTCTTTAAATACAGAATGGGCAACTAAGAAGACTATAATATCAGCATTTTCATAAGCTGTTTTATAATCAGTAAGCTTGTAAATATTGTGACATTTTACATTAGGTTCAACTACCATTATTTCCGCATTATTACATCCTTGCATTATCTTAGCAACAATATGTTTGGCTGGTGACTCTCTTAAATCATCAATATCTGGTTTAAATGAAAGTCCCATCATAGCAACTTTAGGTTTTCTTTTATACTCCAATTCAAACTTAAGCATTGCATTCTCAACTTTCTCTGCACACCAAAAAGATTTGTAATTATTTGTCATGCGCGCCTGTGCAATCAGACGAGATTCCATCGGAAAATCCGCGGTAATAAAATAAGGATCAACAGCAATACAATGCCCTCCAACCCCACATCCCGGTTGAAGTATATTGACTCGTGGATGTTTATTAGCTAAACTAATTAATTCCCAAACATTAACACCTGCTTTATCGCAAATAAAAGATAATTCATTCGCAAATGCAATTTGCACATCACGAGATGAATTCTCTGTCAACTTACACATTTCCGCAGTTTTGCTATTAGTTTTATGTAAATTACCTTTCACGAATTGACTATAAAATTTAATTGCTTGCTCAGTTGACGCTTCATCCATACCTCCAATAACTCGATCATTGTGAACTAATTCATAAATTACATTTCCTGGTAATACACGTTCAGGACAATAAGCCATATATATTTTACCAATCAATTCCGGACGTTCCAAAAAGATTAATTTAGTCATAATATCAGTTGTTCCTACAGGAGATGTAGATTCAATTACATATAGATCTCCCTCTTTTAGTAGAGGAATTATAGCTTTTGTTGCTGCTTCAACGTAGGATATATCTGGTTGATGATCTTCTTTGAAAGGTGTAGGAACTACTATAAAATAAGCATCTGCAATTTCTGGAGTTGTTGAAGCCTTCAACTGACCGTTGTTTACAACCTCTTGCAATAACTTTTGCATTCCTGGTTCAATTATATGTAATTCACCACGATTAGTTTTCTCTACAACTTTAGAGTTTATATCAACTCCAATAATTTCAATACCGTGTTTTGCGGCAATAATAGCCGTTGGTAGGCCTATATAGCCTAACCCCATAAAACATGCTTTCATATTTTTAATGTTAATTCAATTCTGGAAGTAATCTATTTTTCACTAAATTGCCAAACAAATAATCTTTGAGATATAATTTTCTACCATTTTTACCCAATGTTTTACACATGTCCAAAAAATTATCATTAATCAATATATCCCATGTAGCATCACATTCATAGTTAATGACAAAACCTATTTTATTTTCTAAAATAAACTTGGAATTGATAACTTCTTTGTTTGTAATAACTGGAATACCCAACATCATCGCATCATATACTTTATTAGACGCAGCTAACTTATTGATTTCAATTGCTGGATTATACAAAGAAAAAATAGCGCAACATGAAAGCATTAATTCAAATAGCTTTTCTTGAGGCATAAAATCATGCCTTATGACATTATTTAAATTACTAAATTTCTCCTTATACTCCTCATTATTTGCAAATACACCAACAAGTAAGAAATTCAGTTGAGGATTATTTTTAGCAAATTTATAAATTTGATCTAAACCTCGTGTTGGAGAAAAATATCCAATAATTGCAAAGGTTCGTTCCAATTGTGAGTAATCTCTTTCGACACCATTTAAGAAATCGTATGGAGTATTTTCTATGATGATATATTTCTTGTCATATAAACATCGATTTGAATCGACATGAATTACTTTAGTAGCCTGATCCATAATTTTATGATCCAATTTACGAATTACATTTTTTATTCTTGAAGAAAAATTATAACTCAAAGCAAATTCATCATATACTTCATAAAAGAACTTTATTTTTCTAATCTTAGAAATAACATAAATAGGAAAACATGAATCGAAATTAATAGCGATTATATTATACTTCTTCAAGTTTTTTGTAAATAATAACTTAAAAAAAAGTTTAATCATCCAAATCAGATAATTTATCATTGTCTGTTTCTTCGATCGGCTTCCTCCATGATGTATATATTTTGTCGATACTCCATCTATCATTTGGTTTTCACAGTTCCTATCCCATCCCCAAAATGAAACCTTCATATTATTATTAATAAAATAATAAAGAAACTTTCTTAATCTCACATCTCGAGAAGAACTACCTTTTATGTATAAAATTGGTTGCATTATAATTTATTCCAAACTTTTTTATTAATAATATCAACATAACTTTGGATGAGTTTAACAATTTTAGTTGAAACGTTCATATCAGAATAATCAGATACATTTTGAAATAATTCATTATTTTCAAACATCGAAATAGACATTTGAACTGCTTGTAATATAGAATCAGATGAAATAGATCCAATGACAAAACAGCCTTTATCTAATGCTTCTGGTCGTTCTGTCGAAGTTCTAATAGAGACAGCCGGGAAATGTAAAATAGCCGATTCTTCAGCTAATGTACCGCTATCTGAAACAACACATAATGCATGTTGTTGTAAACATATGTAATCAGAAAATCCAAAAGGATTCATTGTTTTAACTAATGGATGAAATTTAAAATTACGTTCTTCGATAAATTTAGCACTTCGGGGGTGAACACTATATATTATAGGAATATTATAATTGTCTGCTAGGTCATTTATTGAATTCATTAATTCAATAAAATTAGTCTGATTATCAATATTCTCTTCGCGATGGGCTGATAACAGAATATATTGTTCTTTTTTAAGGTTTAACGCTGAAACAATATCACTTTTTTTGATCTTTTCTTTATGTGTATTTATGACCTCAGCCATAGGAGAGCCTGTAACATAAATATGCTCTTTTTGAACACCTTCTGAAAACAAATAACGCCTAGCATGTTCTGAATAAGGTAAATTAATGTCAGATATATGATCTACAATTCTACGGTTAATTTCTTCGGGAAGGTTCTCATCAAAGCATCTATTTCCTGCCTCCATATGAAAAATAGGTATTTTTAATCGCTTTGCACTAATTGCAGCTAAAGCAGAATTAGTATCTCCAAGTATTAAAATAGCATCAGGCCTTTCTTTTACCATCAAATCATAAGATTTAGCTATTACATTACCTATGGTCTGACCCAAATTACCTCCAACAACTTCAAGAAAAATATCTGGATTACGAAGGCCTAAATCTTTAAAAAATATTTCATTTAAGGTATATGCATAATTTTGTCCCGTATGTACCAATAAATGATTAAAATAAATATCACATTTCTTTATAACTTCTGACAATTTTATTATTTCTGGACGAGTGCCTACAATTGTCATTACTTTCAATTTAGTTTTCATAATTATCTATAATAAATAGGATATATATCTGCATGTTTTTGAATCCAGACTTTCATTTCTTCTATCATTTGTTCATACGATGGAACTTTAAAATTAAAATCGCTCCGTGTATTTCTCAATGATTTATCCAATTGAAGTTGATTTGAGTCTTTAATCTCTATAGAACCATTTCTGAAGTATTTATTAAATAAGCCCAACAACTCGTATTTATTAATAGACTCATTATTTACTAAATTATATACTCCTGTCAAGTCAACTTTTATTGCTTCCTCCATTGCTTGTGCTAAAGTTAATGTAGTAACTCCAGTCCAAATAGCACTTGAGTATCCCCAAATAGTACCAGACTGCTTCATAAACCAATTAAATAGTCCTATACCTTCTGAATTTATATCGGGACCAATAATTGAATTCCTAAATGTTAGATTTTTATTATCATTAATTTCCCCTAAAGCTTTGGAACGATCATAAAAAGAAATACCATTGGGACTAGAATCTTCATAATATGGACCTGTGTTTCCGGAAAACACACAATCTGTACTCATATGTATTAATTTTGTTTTTGTTTTTTTTGTCCAGTCAACTATAACATGTGGCAATAAGCTATTCAAACAAACTGCCAAGCTTTTATTTTCCTCTGCATTTTTGTTAAGAATCCCCACACAGTTAATTATAACATCAAAAGAGCCAGACGCAATTGTATTTTTCAAAAAATCAAAATCTGTCACATCACCATTTATATTGTGACAAAATGAAAAAGGACGTCGTGAAAATGCAACGACATCATACCCTTTCCCAGAAAAATATAATGAAATGAGATGTCCAGCCATCCCAGTGGCACCTAAAATCAAAACTTTCATTGTTATTCGGTCATTTGTAAATCGTTCCTTATAAACTCTAACTTCAGCAATAAATTTTTCATTGTATCTATTGTCAATCTTGCGGTATTATGAGAATCGTAATCTTCATACTTAGCAACAGCCTCATTGCCTTCAATAAAATATTTATCATAATTTAGATCCCGAGTATCACAAGGTATACGATAGTAATCATTCATGTCAATAGCTTTTGCCATTTCTTCTCTTGTAACTAACGTTTCATAGAGTTTTTCCCCATGTCTAGTGCCAATAACTTTTATTTCAACATTCGAATTATACAATTGCCTAAGAGATTCCGCCAATACAGCTAATGTTGCCGCTGGAGCTTTTTGAACAAAAAGATCGCCATTCTCCCCATGTTGCCAAGCATATATTACTAAATCAACTGCATCATCTAAAGTCATCATAAAACGTGTCATATTGGGATCTGTAATTGTAATGGGTTTATCATTTTTAATTTGATCAACCCACAATGGTATGACAGAACCACGCGAAGCCATGACATTACCATAGCGAGTACAACAAATCGTCGTTGTAGCATTTCTACCCAACGAACGTCCTTTAGCTATAGCGACTTTTTCCATCATTGCTTTACTTATTCCCATTGCATTAATAGGATACGCAGCTTTATCCGTAGATAAAACAACTACATTTTTTACACCATAATTGATAGCTGATTCCAACACATTATCTGTCCCTACAACATTAGTCTGCACTGCTTGCATTGGAAAAAACTCACAAGAAGGAACTTGCTTTAATGCAGCTGCAGAAAAAACGTAGTCTACACCGCACATTACTCCATCAACTGATTGCCGATTCCTAACATCTCCTATATAAAATTTCACTTTAGGATTCTGCAACTGATGTCTCATATCATCTTGCTTTTTTTCATCTCTGGAAAAAATCCGAATTTCCTTAATATCAGAATCAAGGAATCTTTTTAAAACAGCATTTCCAAAAGACCCTGTACCACCTGTAATCAATAAGATTTTATCTTTAAAAATCGACATAGTTTATATTGTTAATTGTAAAAATTATAATTATCTATTCCATTTATTTTTAATGAAAACAAAAGAAAATATAACATCAGAAGTATTATCGTTCCACACATAACTATTTTTCCACATTTAGTCAATGTCGAGTATACAGCTGGTATGATTACTACTTGGCAGATAGTACAATACATAAAGTATCTTGGTATCATTGGAGTTGAAGCAAAAATATTGGTCAATATGGTTCCTACGCATAACAATCTTGAATAGATCGATATACTATTCTTTTTTATTGCATAATAAGCAAAAATTGAAGTCGGAACGATAGTAAGAAAAAGTCCATTAAAATTAGGAGAAGCTTCTGTAAAATAGTCAGAATAACCACTATATATCTCTACATGCTCACTAAAAATAGGAAGCGCACCAAGAAGAGGTAATACATCAAAAACGTTTATTCTAAATCCGAAACCTATAAGTACGCTTATAAACAATAAAGTTAAATATATTTTCTGGTTGAATTCTTTATACGCCAATAACAAAAATACGATACAAAATAATGCACTAGCATGAATACCAGCAGCTATTACTATTAATAATATTGGTAAGGCGATTTTCTTATTATTAGCAAAATTGAAAGCCCACAAACAGATAACAACAGCCAAAGCCTGTCTAATAGCCGTTAAAAAAAAACCAAAGCCATTGATAATAATAAAGAAGATCATCATTGAAAAGACCGGATTAGATGATTTCTTTATGATCAAAATAAATAACGGCAATAATATTAAAAGTGATGTTGAAAAAATGAACCATTGGGCATCATTCGAAAAAAAACGTAAAAACTCATTCAGAAAATTATATCCCCATTCCATGTCCGCTTTAGCACTTTCACGGTTTATTTCAGACATAAACATGGATATATAACGTTCTAAGTCATTCCCAACTTCTCCAGAACGAAATGCAGCAATTATAAATATAACGGTCGCTCCCCAATATGCATAATATTGATGAGGTTTGTAATTATATAAAACATTAAAACACAGCAAAGAAAATAGAACAAATATATATACAAGCATATAAATATTAAAGATTTACATCAGGAAAATCACCCATAATTTTCTTTTTTGCAGAAAATATCTTATATGAATTTTTTAATATTTTAAAAATCGATTTAGTGTTTAATCTTAGAACCATTTTATATATATATTTTGATGCATACGCAGCATCATAAATATTACATATTTGGAATTCTTCGGGATTTATATATAGCATATTAGGACTTATAGCTGATTCTATATTTATTATTGAAGAACCGTATCTTTTAGACTGTTTAATTTGTTGTTTAAAATAGTCTTCGAGTTCATGTTTTTTGGCAATTTCATAAAGGATATGAATTTCTCTCTCAATACGTTCTTCTCCATATCTGCAGGATGATAATTCACGTATAGCCTTATCAAGCATTTTTCTATAATTTATTTTGGAAAATTTTCCTGGCCAACCTGGTAAATCACGGGCTGTCAATAAATAATCAACCGTCATTAATGAAAGAAGTGGAGAATAAGGTTGATTGGCTAATTCTGAGTGCATTGTAATTTCTTTTGTAAAATTAAAAAACTCATCAGAATTAGCTTTAGCTTCTTTTTCATTCGATAAATATACAAGTCCCTGCGATGAAGATGAGACTCCGTAGATAGAAAATGCCTCTCCAGAAAAGATGTAATTCTCCACTTCGCCAGCTAATACGATACCCGAATATCCATCCGGAGTAGGACATGAATAGAAACGTCCATCTCTAGAACGAGACTTAACCCTATCGATCAGTCGGGTCGAAACTACTCCTTTTACATAAAACATTGGACATTCAATATCATTTACATAATTAAATTTTTTAGTTTGTCTATCTAAAAATGTATTTGATTGAACCACTCGTATTCCCTTATGTCTGTATATAGAAAATTGCCCTTTAGGATTACGTTCGGATGGATATTCATATACTGGAGGACACCAAGTTAATAATTCAGTATTGGTATCTTTCATTATTTTATACATGGACATAATACCATCTGGAATTAGTCCATCATCTCCACCCAATGCAATTACGTAACCAGGTTTAATAAGATCCAGCGCCATCTCAAAATTATCTCTCATACCCACTCTTTTCTTACGAGCTATTAATTTTATACGAGGATCATTTTGAGCCATTCTATTTACCACTTCTACAGTATCGTCAGTACTAGCATCATCAGCTACTATTATTTCCAAATTAGGATAAGTCTGTTCGGTACATGTCCTCAATGTATGATATAGATATTTCGATCTATCTTTAGTCGGAATAAATATAGTAAATAACGGAAAATTATTCATATGATATATTATTATAAACTTCAGAATAAAGCTTTTTATGAGATTCTATACACTTATCTATTGTGAACAATTCCTCAACCCTTCTTCTGGCATTTTTCCCTAAATCTTGTGTATAAATAGGGTGTTCTATTAAAAATGAGATGGCATTGAGTATTGCATTCGAATCTTTTGCCGGCACTACTAGTCCACCTTGTTCATGTCCAATTATATCAGGTAGTGCTGTTCCTTCGGCCACAATAACAGGGAGCTTACATGCCATAGCCTCAATTGCCATTAATCCAAATGATTCCTGAATAGATGGCATTAAAAAAACATCAGCACAAGACATGACCTCTATTAATTCTTCAGATTTAATCCAACCGGTTTTAATTATATTATACTTTGAGGATAAATCATCAAAGCCATGTCCATCCTCAATAATTAACAGAGATATGGACTTAACTACATTCATATTTAAAAGGGCTTCTTTGATATATTTCAACCCTTTAAAAATATCATGCTTTAAACCAGAATCCCTAAATGTAATTACAAAATCATCTAACGGTATACCTAATTTTTCGCGGCATATATTTCTATCTTTTCTGTTAAATTTAGCTATATCTACCCCAAAAGGAATAACATTCAATGGTTTATGTTTCAATATTGGACTTTTATTGACTTTGTCATTCATCCAATTAGTAGATACAACCAAATTGAGACTAGACTTCGAATAGCATTTCTTTTTGATTTTCCAGATAAAATATGGAAATGAATGCTTAAATAATGAATTATATCTAGGATGAGGACAATATGTAGGGCATCCCACCATTCCACCTTTACATTCAAAAGGATGAATACAACCTCCCGTTATTGCCCATTGATCGTGTAAAGTCCAAATAACTCTCTTCTTTTTACAAATTTTAGGTAACGTAAATACACTAATGTTAGTATCTCCATGAATAATATGTAAATGAACTATATCTGCATTTCTGAAATATTCTTGTCGGCTCAATAAAAAAGATCCACCTATAGATATTAAGTGATCCAATCCTAGTTTAACTCCCAAATGAATTATTTTCTCTATAACAAACTTTAGTAAAGGATTACGAGGTGGAATCAAATGGACATTTTTATTATTACTATTCCTTTTCCATACAGCCATTTGAATGTTAAAATCTACATCTGAATAGTCCAGCATGTAAAAACCATTAAAACGATCCCCAATTGTATCCGAATAATTAATATGCAAAATATTCATAAAGAAACTAATGCAAACTACTAGTTAAAAAATTGATAGATTCTTCTAACAATAAATTATTTAATTGGTCAACTGTATACATTTTATTTAGATATTGATTATCATCAATGTACTTTATCTGACCCAATGAATTCACTATGAAATCATCCAATTGATATCGTTCTTTCATATCAATAAAACGAGAGGCTCTTAATTCTTCAGAATAATATCCTATAAATTTTGTTCTAAATTTCATTGCAAATACAACTCCATGAAAAGAGTCTGTAAATAATAATTCTGCATTATTAATATAATTCAACCAATCTTTTGGAGACGCATCATATACCACCTTATCCGCCCATTTAACAGAAATGACACCTGCCACAGCTCCAATTATTATCGCATATATAGGTAAATTACCATACAAATTCTTTATCTTTTTAATTGCGGCATTATTATCATTATTTAAATCTTTTCCTATGATATAAGTCAATATATATTTCTCTTTTATATAATCTTGCTCAATTAATTCATTAAAAGACCACAAATAAGTAGGATCCAATACAATCTTACAAGATTTATGAATTAAAGTATATACAAAATCTTGTGTAACAGTATTCCTTACTGAAATATCAGTAAAATCCAATAATGATTTTCTTAAAGATTTTTTATTCTTTTCAACAATATTATTAATTGCACAACAAGGAGCATAACTAATTTTTTTTATACCTTTAGGCAAATCATAATCAAGAAAATAAACTTTCTTATCATGTTGCCAAGGATTCCATATTTGATCACTACCAACTATAATAGCATCAAAATTACCACTTACAATTTGTAAATCACTAATAGTAACTATTTGTCTTGTTAAATGGAGATTTTCATTTCTAAATTGGTCAAATTTCTCTTTAGACTTTCTTTGATTTAGAAGATTCGCAATAATTTTTAAAAGACTAGCTAATATGTTGCGTTTTGATGCTCCATATAATAGAGAAATTTTGTAAGTTTGAGGTATATAATTAATAATCTCCACTTCAAATCCTTTAGATAAAAGGAACTGTTGTAAAGCATACGCCTGTAATACACCTCCATAATTATAGCCATAATGAAATGTTAAAATACCAACTTTGGGCATACGTATTTTCCTCTATATTATATTGTTAACAAATATTTCAAAATCATCCTTTTAAAATCTTTTTTATAGATTTTACTGTATTAAGTCCTACAGATTTAATTATAAATGATTTCATGGTTCCTTTAAAATTTTTTTGTATACTTCTAATTGTTAAAAGAGCTTTACTTTCATCCTCACTATCAGTAAATACTTCCAATAAAATAGGTTTAGAAGTTAAACTTGAGGTCAAAAACCTTTCATATACCTGTTCAAATTCATGTTTATCTGCAGCAGCTAAATATTCAAAACCAAGATCTTCCGCATAATGCTTTATAAGGGTGCGAGATTTATTACCATAATGTCCAGCTGCTGCAATATATCGATCTGCATCTTCACCAAAAGCTGCACCTGGGTGATCGTAGTTTTTAAATTCAGTTCCTTTGCCGTTGTTTACTATCAGAATGCGTAAATTATTTCCCACATGATGATTACCTAACACATTCATATCATAAAAAAATGCTAAATCACCAAATACCCCAAAATATAATTTATTTTTATTCGAAAGTGAAGCTCCGACCAATGATGAAATGCCTCCATCAATACCAAATCCACCAACATTAGAATAAGAATATACACTTCCAGGTATCTCAAATAAATTCCATGACCTTAAACTATTGAGTATGCCAAAATGGATAACAGAATTTTCTGGTATATACGGAGATAACTTAGATGCAATCCAAATATTAGAAAACGGTAACTCAGGAATTGATTCAAATATATTATTATATTCAGCACGGCATTCTTGCAAATAGCTATCAAAAATAATTCCGTCATTTTTGATGTAATATTTAAAAAATATTTGCTCAGACATCTCAAAAACAGAACTTAAACGCTGAAACGTATCACGGATTTCACCATCCGCATTGACACGCCACACTTCTTTGGGATTCAGTTTAAAATAATTCCCTGAGATTTCTCCAATATGTATTAACAAAGCCAAATGACTCAACTCTGGTTCATAATTGTCCTGTGCTATTAATGAAACCAGTACTCGATACTTTCCTTTATAATTACTAGTGTGATCACAAAAAACAACCGCATTATTTGAAGCACAGAAAGCATCCAATATTTCAGTTTGTTCTTTGTTCCATTTTAAATGTGAACCTACAAACACTCCAACTCTCCCTTCCGGCAATTCAGGAAATTTATCTTCCATACAAAATCGATTAATTACATGTGCTTTAGGTAATTCTTTTATGGAATAATCCCTACTATAAGTAGTTGCAAGGTTTATATGGACAGGACCTCCACCTTGTCGTTTTAATTCTAAAATAGCCTGATTTACTTTTATCTCACAAGCCCATACATCACTAGCATCATTGATTGCTGGAATATTTACACTAAACTTTGCAATATCATTAGGTAAGGATCTACGATCAATAACTTGTGCAACATGATGTCCTATCTTTGATATATTCTGAGTAGATGTAATAGCGAGTATCGGCAGCTTCCGATAAAAAGCTTCTGTTAGTCCTGGCATGTAATTACGAGAAGCCGTAGCTCCCGTACAACTTAAAACGACTGGCTCTCCAGACTCCGCAGCTAAACCACAGGCTATATAAGCAGCCGAGCGTTCATCCACTGAAGAATATATTTCAAAATATGGATCTTGCTGCATGCTAGCCACCAAAGTAAGATTCGTAGCTCCTGGGGAAGCAATCACTTTTCGAACTCCATGTACTTTCAGTAAAGATAGAACAATCTGAACATTACGTTCACTTACATAATATTTTTCCATATATTTCCTATAATATTTGTAATATTCACTATATGCAACACATTATAATACTTCTTTTAGCTAAGAAATACATATCTGTATAATAGATATTTAACTTTTTGTTTTAATGTTGGAATTTCTTTTAATAATGTTCTTTCTCCTGTAAGTTTATCTTTTAAAGCCTCTGTTCTCCAATTAATAGTGTTAAATTTTGGAGTTTCTAAAAAAATTTCCAAACAAAGTCTTATACCTAATTCAGCATTTTTAAAACTATCAATATCAATAAATTTACTGATCTTAGTATTATCAAACCTTCTGTCATAGTACCTATCATATAATACTTGATATTTCAAATAATCATAATTTAAATTCATAGATTTATCCAACATTAACACTTTTGGGCAACAACCTATTTTATTCTTTAACACGTCCAAATAAATAAAAAGTATATCATTCCAACGACAAGATTTCGTAGTTGTAATATGAAAAGTTTCCCCTAATACTTCTGAATTTCCTACTACTTTACATATTCCTCTTGCGACATCCAAGCCATGAGTTAAAGTTGTGTATTTGCAAGCTATATCATCTGAAAAGACAATTGTACGGCCATTTAAAGCTCTATATAACCAAGCTTCTTTCTCTAAGACTCCAAGTTGAAATCGGATTTCACTATAAGTTATATATGGTCTAATTATAGTCCAATTTTTATATTTAGACGTTCTTAAAACGTTTTCTTGCCTTGCTTTAGTTAAAGCATATTCATCAGTTGTTAAATACTCTTTATCGGTCGAAACATCTAACAATCTAGGCGTTTCTTCGGTAATAATGGTTTCTGAATTTGCATAAACTCTTGCTGAACTAAGAAAAACATATTGTGAAGTCGCTTTTAATAGTAAATCAACTCGTTCAATGAACTCTTCTGTTGAATAAGCCATAAAGTCAACAATAACATCCCAATGTTCTCTTAAAATTTTATTCAAGAACATTAAATCATGAGCATCACCTTGCATATACTTAACATTAAATTTTGATGATACATGCCTACTACGAGATGTTACGAACGTTTCAATACCTGCGTCTGACAGTATTTCAACTAAATGCATTCCCATGGCACCAGTGCCCCCAAGAACAAGTACTTTCATTTTATTTATCTTATTCTCTTTACTAATTGAATAATTGGCTTAGTAAACAATTCTCTCTCAGACTTATTCATCGAAATGAAATAGAATGATGGTACAAATATCACAGTCAACGCTAATCCTGCAACTACAAAAGAAGTAAATGTATTTACTGCTATAAATCGCAATACAATGCCCCCTATAATAATAATTATCAACGGAACAAATGACATTTTTATGATCTCTTTCCAAAAAAGTAAAATATCTAAACGAATTTCTTTGTCATAATATATATTCAGAATTATACCGTGTCCAATTATAATTGCAATTGAGGTTGCTATTGCGCAGCCAATAGCTCCAAACCTATATGCTAAAGGAACAGCTAAAAATAAACTGGCAACAGAAATTATCAAGATCAACAAAGAACGGAATCTTAATTGATTACGTGCCATTAAAATCGTAATACCTAAATTCTGGATCAAGGGTACTAACGTGGGAATAAAAAACAACAATGCGATAATATAAGATTGATTGTAATCAGGTCCCGCCCATAAATTCACAAATGAGCGGCCTAATAAAATGAAACCAGTGAGAACAAATGACATTAAAATATATTGAATTCTACCTGTACGAATAAAAAGATCCGATACCTCTTTATCTGATACTCCTTTACACACCAACGCTGTCACTTTAGGTAAAAAGACACCAGATATAGCTGTTGAAAACATATAAAACATATCTTTCAACTGTATAGCAACTGAATAGACTGCAACAGATTCAGTTCCACGATACATCCCTAAAATAAATTGTCCAGTACTCCAATAAATTCTATCCATAATGACATTTAAGAATATCCAAAAAGAATAAATGGAAACTTCTCTTAAGAATTCCCATTTGAAACGTGCAAAGCGAACTTTTATATTCAGTCGGTGTTTACAATACCACCAATTAATAAATAAAGTGACTACATTAAAAATTGTAGTAACAATAACCATTACTACAGCCTTATAACCAATAACCAAAAGAGCTACCATTACAATCGGATTCATTACACTCCGAATAATACTCACAATGCGTTGAAATACAAATCGCTCATAAGCAGTCATTATAGATCCCCAAATGCTCATCGGAAATGTAAAAGCCATATTGAATGTCATCAGCCCAAGCATTATTCGCATGCGTGAAACTTCATAAGCGGACATCTTTGCTGAAAATAAATTACCAACATTCAAGAATAAAATCAGACCAATGATTAAAGCAATCAAGCCAATACCTATGTAAAGTAGGAAAAACATACCAAACATCTCTTCCTGCTCATTAGTCTTACCTTCAGCACGGAATTTTGCTGTATAACGTACAATTGCGTTTCCAAAACCTAAATCCAATACTGTTAAGTAGGCTATTAAAGAAGCCGCTAAAGAATACAGTCCATACTCAGATTGCCCTAACATACGTAACATATAGGGCGTATAAAGAAGACCTATCACCATATTCAAGGCAATAGAAACATAAGAGAGTAAAGCTCCGGCTTTTAGTTGATTAACGGCCACAAAAATACAGGTTACAGATAAAACTAAAAATTATACTAACAAAAGTAAGAGAACTATTTACCCGACATGAAATTGAAGAAAAGAAGTCTTTTCGAACTAAAATATCAACAATAAATAGTGAGTAATAACCGACAATATGACTATTCCTTTTATGAAATCATATTCATTAGATATAGTATATCCAGTATTTCCTCCATTTATCAGATCAATCATAGCAAAATTTCCGTCTGAAATATCCAAAGAACAAAAAATACAATACAGAAATACTAATCAAGAAATACATTAAAATTCTTTCTGTAGACGATTTACCTAATGTATACCATTTACCCTATTTTATGTCACTCCAAGGATACGGATTTTCCTCCAAACTCTTCAAAAATCCAATCACTTCTACTTGATCTTTTGTCAACAATTTCTCTTCCCAACTTTCTATAATCTTATTTGCCTCTTTCGCCAACTCCTCCTCAAACACTTCCCCATAACAATACGTTAGCAATTGTACCTTTAGCAATGAGGCAGACAAGTGTTCAAGTACTTCCCAGCAACGATTCAAAATTGTTTGAATACGCTCTTCCTTATCCCCATCATTGTAAATCGTAGCATTATATCCTTTCAAGAGCGCTAGACACAGCGAAGCTTCCTCTTCAAAGGTACTACCGCGCTGGTGATATAAGGCATTGGCTTTTTGAAAAACCTCGTGATTCAAGCGAATAAAATCATCGCTGTAAATAGGAGTATCGTCTATACCGAGATAAAGCAACTTGTCCGCCAAGGTAGACAAGGCGGAAACTTCAGATTCTAATGAATTCATATATCAATGATTATTTTTCAATAATAGGTTCAACAAGGGAAGGATGAATGAAAGTAGTGGCAACAGCCATCACTCCATCAATGGATACAACGACGCGACGGTCATTCCTCACACGAACAAATTCGCCTTCAACACCGGCAAAAACGCCACCGATGATACGTACACGGGTTCCCTTACGGAGTGCCGGCTCAGAAGGATCGAGATAGAGTAAAGCTTGATCGTGATTCCCTGAAATAGCAATAAAACTGCGCATCTGAGAGTCTGGAATGATAATGGGACGATGACACTCACGATTCATAATATAACGAATAGGCAACGTTGTACCGTGCAACTCCTTCATAGCATCAATACGGTTACGGGAAGAATAAACAAATATAAGATTATGAACTGCAGGAACTAATTTACGTACGCGGCGCTCGTTTTTCAAAATAAATTCATAACGCATAGGGATAAAGTTTTCGATACCCTCGCTATCAAGATATGATTTCAAGGTAAGCTCACGGCCGTAAGTGACACGCAGAGCGTACCAGCAAATAGTTGTTTTATCGTTCACAAAAGGATATTCTTTGGGGACACCAGAAGAGTGAAATACCTCCCGGCTAAATTATGTAATGCGAATATTGATGAAGATCTTAATGCATTCATATCATTTCAAAACACTCCACTATCGCAGAAGGAGGTACATGAAATAACTATATTACTTAAAATATTGTAAACGAATCATTTAAATAGAAATAGTGTTTCAATAAACGTTCGTTTAATGACACATGTTTTTTTTAAAGATTTCAAACAGATAACGATTATAGAATAATAGGTTAAACCACCAATTTTATCAATCTGATAATATATTGAATATAAGAAATTTACATCTCTATTTTTCAATACCCTCAAAAATAATCATAAGAATATTTTGGCATTTCAGATATACGTTTTAACTTTGTGTCATTAAACGAACGTTTATTGAAACACTTTTCCAATTCAAAATTTCAAGCACTACCACCATATCAGCATTTATCTAAGATTTTTCTACTTTATATCTAAGTAATGATCTAATTTAAACTCTTCTCCTCTCAAACATAATTCTACCATACTGGCACATTGAAAACAGATACCAATAAATATTTGTCTTTGAAAGGCATGAAGTAATAAAAAAGCGGCTGGTTCATCACAAACCAGCCGCTTTTTTATTATCGCTCGGCGTATCTCCCCCGTACGGGAAGCACCACTAAATACCTAATGATTTCATTACAGCTTCGATCTTCTCGTCAGCGGCAGCATCGGCACTGGCAAAGCAGTTACGACAGCCCATCTCACCCTTCACCTCGATATAGAACTTAATCTTAGGTTCTGTTCCCGACGGACGGATAGAAACCTTATCACCATCTTCTGTGAAATACTGAAGAACATTTGATTTATCCGGCATATCAATCTTCGTCACACGACCGTCAGCATCAATCTGCTTCAAAGTCTGGAAGTCCTTCCAAAGAATTACTTTAGAACCAGCTAATTCGCGTGGAGGATTGTTGCGGAAGTCTACCATCATCTGTTTGATCTCTTCGGCACCACTCTTACCCGGCTTCACTACGCTGATACCCTTTTCTTTGGAGAATCCGTATTCTACGTAGATATCCAACAGCATTTCATATAATGACTTACCGTTATCTTTTGCCCATGCAGCTATTTCAGAGATAAGACAACAAGCAGAAACAGCATCTTTATCGCGAACGAAATCTTCGGCAAGGAAACCATAGCTTTCTTCTCCACCACCGATATATACTTTTTCACCCTCACGCAGACGAATTTCACGGGCAATCCATTTGAAACCGGTGTAGCAATCGAGCATTTCAATATTATTCTTTTCAGCAATCTTCTTGATAAGTTCAGTAGTTACGATGGTCTTCACAACGAACTCCTTGCCGGTCATCTTGCCTAACTTCTTGTACTGAGTGATGATGTAATACAGATACATCAGACAAGTCTGGTTACCATTGATAAGCACCCACTCGCCCTTATCGTCTTTGCAGGCAATACCTACACGGTCGGCATCAGGATCACTTGCCATCACCAAGTCGGCATCTATCTCTTTAGCCAGATTCACAGCCATAGTCAATGCTTCAGCATTTTCCGGATTCGGAGAAACTACAGTCGGGAAGTTACCATCCTTAATCATCTGTTCGGGAACGGTATATACATTCTCAAATCCCCACATCTTCAATGCACGCGAAATAAGTTTCATACCCGTACCATGAATCGGTGTATAGACAATCTTCATATCTTTCTGGTGAGCAATAGCCTCCGGATCGATAGAGATAGTCTTTACCATATCCAAATAAGGTTTGTCGATGTCTTCACCAACAATCTGAATCAAATCAGGATTACCCTTAAAATTAATATCGGCAGCCGAAGTTACCTTGTTTACTTCGTCAATAATCCCTTTGTCATGCGGAGCCAATACTTGTGCACCATCGTCCCAGTACGCCTTATAACCGTTGTATTCTTTCGGGTTGTGAGAAGCTGTCAGGATGATACCACTCTGACAACCAAGATGACGAATGGCAAATGACATTTCCGGTGTAGGGCGCATATCCTCAAACAAATACACTTTAATACCATTACCAGAGAATATATCAGCAGAGATACGGGCAAAAAGATCACTGTTGTTACGGCAATCATATCCTACCACTACAGAAATCTGAGGGAGATCTTTGAAATTCTTCTTCAGATAGTTGGAAAGTCCCTGCGTAGCAGCACCCACTGTATAGGTATTCATACGGTTGCTACCAACACCCATGATACCGCGTAAACCGCCTGTACCAAATTCAAGGTCTTTATAGAATGCTTCTATCAACTCAGTTTTATCTTCGTTTGCCAACATACGTTTCACTTCAGCCTGAGTTTCGGCATCATAGGCCGGGGTTAGCCATTTTTCGGCTTTCTCAGTTACCTGCTTGATGAGTTCCTGATTCTCCATTTAGATTGTTATTTATTGGTTAATGTTTGATTAATCTTTTCTCAGAGTCACAAATGTAAAAGAATAAAATAAGAATTCCTAATAAATAATTTTAAATAATCTATTATTTACTCTTTCACTTTATAGCGTTCACCCGTCTGTTTTACGTATTCTTCAAGGAATTCTTTCGGATAACCCGGACGGATAACACCTGCCGGCTGACCAATAGAGTTGCGCTCAAATTTACCATCTTTCATTTTACGAATCACTCCGTCAGCATATTTCACGATAATGAACTCGCCCAACCGTTTCCAGGTGTCAAAAGTGCTTTGTGCCGTCATATTGGTATAATTGGTCAAAAAAGCTTTTGCTTCATCCGGATTTTTCTGATAAAGACGGGTAGCCATACTCTCAATACCGGCCTGTGCCTCATGGAAGGTACCTTCCAATTCGTGCTGTGTAGCACGGATATCACCAATCATAAGATCATAGCGGGGATATACCATATTGGATACCCAATTGAAAATCCAGAAAGAAGAATCCCAAGAGAAAGTAATATAATCGGCTCCACCTACGCGAGTGTAACATACTGGAACTTTATCCGTACAGCAATATACCGGAGTGAAAACTGTCATATTCGCATCATCCGTACCAAACCAGAGCACTCCACCCACTGCATCGGGCATACTGGCACGCATCTGTGCCACAAATACAAAACCACTCTGCTGGGTAGAAATAGGACGCTCATTGAAATATTCCTGACCATCTACCTTGAAATTCAACGGAGAGAGACGATAAGGGGTTTTATAAGGGCCGGCACCAAAATCATTGCTAATATCGAGCGGAGTTCCCTCATAATGATCACGCATTGCATTCTGCACATCCTGCACGGAGATTTTACGATTCGGTTTTATAAACAATGGCATGGGATCATTCGTCTCACCCTGTATATAGGGAAGGAATGCCTTACCCTGATCTGTGAACATATTGAAGTAACTCCACACACGGGCCTCACAAAAGCGGCGTGCACCAAAATCAAGCGGAGCATAGGCATCGGCAAAACTAAAATCTTTATTCACACCGCTGAAGTATCCTTTCTCGCGGGCAAAAGAAATCACATCCGGCGAATAGAGACAATTCTCCTTATCATTCATATCAAACTGATGGATACGCGACTGATTGGCATGTGCCGAAATACAATCATCGGGCACGCGGACAGCTACCCATACAGCTCCACGGATTCCGGGCCCTTTACCTATTAGTTCCATGATCCATATTTCATTAGGATCGGCAATAGTGAAAGACTCTCCGCTGCTATAATACCCATACTCCTGCACGAGATCCGTCATAATCTTGATAGCCTCACGCGCCGTACGCGAACGTTGCAAACCGATATAAATCAGGCTTCCATAATCGATGATACCGGTAGAATCGGCAAGTTCGGGACGTCCGCCAAAAGTTGTTTCACCGATAGTCACCTGAAACTCATTCATATTACCAATGACATTGTAGGTCTGGCGTGCCTGTTCAATCTTTCCGAGATATTTACCGGTATCCCACTCATAGACATCGAGCAAAGTTCCCTTCTTATAGGTAGCAGCCGGATAGTGGTATAATTCTCCGAAGAGCCCGTATGAATCGGCAGAATAGGAAACGATGGTTGAACCATCAGCAGAAGCATTCTTACCGACAATGAGATTGGTACAGGCGAAAGCATTCGCCACAGCCGCCACAAGAAAGGCAGCACAAAGGATCAGTTTCTTGTTCATTGTTGTTATATTACTTAATTATGTGATTATTTACCATACGAAAGTGTTACGCACCACCGTTTCATTGCCACAGTCGTCCGTGGCAACCATCTCTACTGTATGTTTACCGCCTTTCTTCACACGCTTCGGATCAAGCTTGTATACGTACTGTGAACGAATCATATTGGGTCTGCCAAATAACGCATACTTCCCGTCAATGGTTCCGCGATAAGAACGGATTCCGGTAGACTTATCTTTGATAGTATACACTATTTCTCCTGTACGTGCCCAATTCTTTGGATTGACCGGAGTAATCACAGGAGGAACCGTATCTATTGCAACCGTGTAAGTGCCCAATTCACGAATACGCGTTTTCATAAACCCGTCTTCATACTTACCGCCTGCACCATACAAACCTTTGGGAGTTACACGTGCCACATAATACTTCGTAGTATCCTCTATTGGTTTACGCCGCAAGCCAATGCGCAATTCACAACTGTTATGCAATGAAACAGGTTTATCATGCAACTGATAGGTGAAAGCAATGGCACCACTATCGGCCTTTACCTGATAATTCAAAGCGATATCATCATAAAGCATTCCTTTGGGTACAACCAGCGTTAACCCCGGTTCTTGCAGAAAATTGGTTTTATCCCAAGCAAAGAAATATTTCTCACGGTGTTGTAGCGGCTCTATCGGCTGTTTTTTTCCACGCACTGTAAAACGACATCGTGAAGTATTGCCAAACGCATCCGTCAGCGTATACAAAAACTGATAGTCTCTTTCTTCATTAATAGTTACCAAACCGCGATTACCATTGGAGGCTTTCAGCAAACGAAGGGTATTTCCCGGATCAATAAACGACTTCATGTATTGTCCGCATGTCCAGGAATTTATCATCCGGTTCTCTTCCTGAGAAAAACGATCCACAGTGCTGCGAAACACCTCTTCCCCATCTACGGTAAGGACAACCGTATGTACTCCGTAGCGATTGTGTACTCCATCCATATAGTCGTATGCTTTGATACCGGTGCCAATCACTCCCCAGGCTTCAACAGGATGTGCCACATTAGGTAAGAATGTACGATGTTCCGGACTTCCTTCCACTACCCCTTTGCCCGGTTGAGGAAACAACATAATACCCTCCACTTTCGGTGCAGTCGTATCTTTGATCTTTTTAAGGAAAAAAGGCATCGGATCTACATAATCACCCGTAGCCGTTTCAAAGACATCCAGGTGCAAGTGCGGCCCAAAAGAATAGCCTGTATTACCACTCCACGCAATCTGCTGTCCTGCTTTGACAGGATATTCACCCGGTTCGGGAACAATCTCCACTTCATAATTCTCCTCTTTATATTGCAAATCTTCTACCCGCTTTGCAATAGCCCCTGTAAATCCGCTGAGATGACGATTGATAGTAGAATAGCCATTATCATAACAGACATCAAGTACGTAACCCGATCCATGAGTGACACGAATACGTGAAATAAACCCATCTGCCAACGCCCGAACCGGCTTCCCTATAACACCTCCGGTTTTAAAATCGAGCCCACCGTGAAAGTGATTGGCACGTATCTCTCCGAAATTACCACTCAAAGTCAGCGGAAAATCAAATGGCGGGACAAAAGATACCTGTGGCTTTTCCTGCGAAAAAGCCTGCACACTACAGGTTAGCAACAAAGCTGCAATATATAGTTTCATATAGTTCATTAAGTGGTACTTCAAATTTAATTCATACTATACCAATGTTTTATTGAAACGCAAATGATCGCAGATTAGATGGCTTGCTGCACTTAAGGGACGATATTCTTTGCGTAAATTTGCGATAATCTGCGTTTCAATGATACGATCATTTAATTAGGATACAGTACTTATCTATTTAGAATCACAAATGTACGTCATTCCGGGTAAATATTAAAACCCACCGACAGAATTAATTCAAAAAACAGTAAGATCGACCTATTATAAACAGAAATAGTCAGAGGCTGCTTATTTTTGACAATATGCTGTTAAACATCCGGTTACGAGTAATAACATAAGGATCTTTTCTGTACATTCGCCTATATTTAATCCTTAATACAGTAACATTATGATTATCGGAGTACCAAAGGAGATCAAGAACAATGAGAATCGTGTGGGTATGACACCCTCCGGAGTTGCTGAAGTTGTGAAATGCGGACATACTGTGTATATACAGCATACAGCAGGTATCAACAGTGGCTTTCCGGACGAGGCATACACTGCCGTAGGCGCACAGATTCTGCCGACAATGGAAGAAGTTTATGCCATTGCCGAAATGATTGTGAAAGTGAAGGAGCCGATAGCTCCTGAATACAAGCTTATTAAAAAGGGACAATTGCTGTTCACTTACTTCCACTTCGCCTCCGATAAAGAGTTGACACTGGCAATGATGGAGAATGGCTCTGTATGCCTGGCGTATGAAACAGTAGAAAAGGCAGACCACTCGTTACCCCTGTTAATACCGATGAGTGAAGTTGCCGGACGAATGGCAACCCAGGAGGGGGCCCGTTTTCTGGAACGTCCGCAAGGTGGTAAAGGGATCTTGTTGGGCGGTGTACCTGGCGTAAAACCGGCCAAAGTACTGATTCTTGGTGGCGGTATCGTGGGAAGTAATGCAGCACAAATGGCAGCAGGCATGGGAGCAGACGTAACAATAGCTGATATCAACCTGGCCCGCTTACGTTATTTAAGCGAAACATTACCCAAAAACGTAAAAACACTCTATGCTTCAGAGCTACGATTAAAAATGGAATTGCCGACGGTAGATCTGGTGATAGGTTCCGTACTCATTCCGGGAGATAAAGCTCCTCACATCATTACACGTGATATGCTGAAAATGATGCAACCGGGTACGGTATTAGTAGATGTGGCCATTGACCAGGGAGGATGTTTCGAGACTTCACATCCCACCACACATAGTGACCCAACCTATATAGTAGATGGTATCGTACACTACGCCGTAGCCAACATTCCGGGAGCTGTACCATATACCTCTACCTTAGCATTGACAAATGCAACACTACCGTATGTAAAAGCTCTTGCCGGAAAAGGATGGAAACAAGCCTGTAAAGACGATCCCGCATTAGCACTCGGCCTTAATATCGTAGAAGGGAAAATAGTATATAAGGCTATAGCGGATGTTTTTGGAATTATTTAGTTGACAATTGACAGTTAAAAGTCTTATTTATTAAAAAATTAAAAGTTAGGCTGCGCAATAACAACAGCTACAGCGCAGCCTAACTTTCAATTTTCAACTTTCAATTTTCAACTCTTTAGTCAGTTCCTTCATAACTTCTGCCACCGATTGTTGCTGACGAAACAAAACAGCGACTTGTCCTATTTCCAGTTCTCCTTCTTCAAGATCACCTTCAAAAATACCTTTCTTCGCACGCCCTCTTCCCAATAGTTCACGCAGTTCATCTGCCGAAGCACCACGCGCCTCAGCTTCTTCTACTGCATCACGAAAATGATTCGTAACCAAACGGGTGGGAGCTAATTTTTTAAGTAATAATTTCGTATCACCTTCATTCAGCCGCAAACAATACTCTTTGAAAACATCACTGGCAGAACTTTCATAAGTCAGTGCAAAACGGGTACCTATTTGTACACCTTCGGCCCCCAGCACCATAGCAGCCTGAATACCTTCGCTCGTAGCAATACCACCGGCAGCAATCAAAGGGAGAGTCGTAGCACGACGTACTGCCGGAATAAGACAGAATGTAGTTGTCTCTTCACGCCCGTTGTGTCCGCCTGCCTCAAAACCTTCAGCAACAACAGCATCTACTCCGGCTTCTTCACACTTTACAGCAAATTTAGATGAAGACACTACATGAACGACAGTTATTCCACGTTCTTTTAACCAACCTGTCCACGTTTTAGGATTACCGGCAGAGGTGAATACGATTTTCACTCCTTCTTCGACCACAATATTCATTATCTCCTCAATTTGAGGATACATCAAAGGGATATTTACTCCAAAAGGAAAATCGGTAGCTGCCTTACATTTACGGATGTGCTGGCGAAGAACCTCCGGATGCATAGACCCGGCGCCAATAAGTCCCAATCCACCTGAATTACTTACTGCCGATGCCAGACGCCAACCGCTGCACCACACCATGCCGCCCTGAATGATAGGGTAACGAATACCCAATAGAGTAGAAATTCTATTCATAAACTGAATTTGTTTTGATTTTATTTTGTATACCTAATACGTCTTTTATTAAACGCAGAATTAACGCAAATTTTCGCAAACTATAAAGCAACGCAATAATTGAATCAATTCTTTGCGAAAATTTGCGTTAATCTGTGTTTCAACTAAATTATTTGAATACTGAATACTCCTTAACTATTTACTAAACAAATCGGGCTTTCAGATAGTTCAATGAGCGATGGGCTGCAATATAGGCATCGGAATAAGCCTGGTAGTCGAATCCCCATAGGCTTTCAATACCTCTAACGTACGGCCGCGTCGTTCACGCCCTTTCACATCCCAAAAATCTTTTGTAAAGATAGACATAAAATCAAGGCCACCAATGCCCACACCCGCCATTGCACCATTTGCCTGCCCTATCAAAGGATTATATCGCAGGTTCACAGCTTCAATATCGGATGGTACCCCTCCTGTTCTTTTCGGCTTTTGAGGAACTTTTTCCATGTTAGTATAGGATCTCAGCGTCTTTATCCTATAAAAGGGATCGCCCCGCCAGGTATCCTGCCCTACTTTTATCTTTTTTTGATATACCGGATCCCAATCATAAGGTGTATTCGGCTTATAAGGATGCAGGGTAAGCATCTGTCTTTTATTCAGTGGCAACGTATTAGGCAATACAGACGGAAGCGTCGCATCCGGCAACATCCAACTCTTTTCCGTAGACATGAGAGGAGTGCCCATAACGTCAGAACCGAAGTCAATCTGTTTCACAGCCTCCGGGTTCAGTTTAATCTCTTCGCTACCTTGCAGGATTCGATTCAATTTAATAGAATCCTGTGTGGTCCATTCTTGCGAACAGACTACTGAGGCAGTCAGACTGATTAATATAAATAATATAAAGCGCTTCGTCATTCTCTAATGCATTAATCATTTTAATAAGTTAGTAGTACATCCTTCTTTGTCCATCGGGCATGTACTGTCCCGGCCACTGAAAAAATCAGCAGCAATAGATTAAAACGTTTAGCCATGTTCAGTTGTTTAGTCTACCCTACCACCAGCGGTAACCGCTACCACAGAGCGGCTCATCGTAGCAAGGATCAATGGTCCATGCCGTTCGCGGATACTGTCTGTTTTCCCACCAGCGACGGTAACGGACTGCAGCATCCAGCAGTTCTTCATCGGACAAGAAATAGATTGCTTCGTAATTTTCGGCATTCACTTCCACCATATGGCACCCCATTGAAGCCGGAAAGCCCAGACGAATACTTTCTACTGTCCATAAAATACATTCGCCCAAACGGATCTTGCCACTATTACTGTTATATACGGAAGGAAATGAGGGGATCACACTCATATCCTCGGCATAATTCAGCAATTCGGGAATGTCATTTTCGGTAAAATGAGGGACTTCAACAATCCCTTTGTCATTTTTTGTATTATAGGTTCCGGCTTTGAGTTGCTTCACAAAAAGATCAACATCCGGATTATTATAGTCCAGGGTCTCTTTACTGCATCCGGTCAGTGCGAGAACCGCAAAAACGGTGAGCAGCAGTATCCATGTCTTTTTCATAACGTTCATTCTTTTAATGGTTAATAAGTCATGCGAATTCCGCACATAAGGTTAAAATTCGTGGGACGCTTTGTACGTATCGTTTCAAGTTTTGAATCCGTCTTGAAATGATGCGATACTCCCGGCTCTGCAAAAAGTGCTATCCGGTCATTTACTTTATAATTAACCCCTACTCCGGCTATTACAGCCAACTGTACAGGCTCATTCTTAAAATCATTATTCGGCGCACCTGCTATACATTTTTCAACTATTCCTCCTATAGAAGCATACAAATCTAACTTCTTTGTTTCCGCCAGATGCACATTCACTTTCACCGGAACACCCAGATAATGAAGATTCTGATTCTCTGAACGAAGACTTGAATAAGTCAGCCCGGATTCTACTCCCAGATACTTGTTCAACATCTTCTCTACCGTGACACCTGCCATTACAGGCATCTTATATTTCCCGTTTTCTGCCGGAAAAGCCATACCAACAGCAGCTTTCACAGCCCAGGTACGTGGTTTCTTTACCTCTGCCAACACCGGCTTCACAGGTTGTTCTTCTGTAACAGTAGTAGCAGGCTCATTGTTTACTCCTGCCTTCCAAATATTATCTCCGGAATTCTCCGTCTCTCTTCCATACCCATGATGACTTGAGGTGGTTGATGAAAAGCTGAATGACAAAGATACAGTTACTGATATCGAATCATCCTCTTCTCCTTCGGACTGAGCCAACATAGCATACCGACCGGGAGCCGGTTTCTGCAATATCGGTTCGGTATGGGCAGGTGAGAACGATTGATTCACCCGGTCGCCATCCAGATTTCCTACACCGGAAACTGCTAATTGCGTAAATGCCTCTTCTATTTCTTCTTTCGGTGAGAAAAACCAGAAAGCTGCCGAAGACGCTGCCAACACTAATAAGACAGAGGCTGCCGCAGCTACCCGGAAGAATAGCACACGACGGCGCTGATAGCTACTAACTGCCACATCACGGCTCAACTCTTCCCAAAAGCCATCCCTTACCGTCATCTCGGCATGCCCAAGACGCGAACGGAACAGATCGGTTATTTCATCATTTTCTCTCTTCATGGTTTCTATATTCTTTAATCCTTTTTGCTAACAAATACTTGGCCCGGTGAAGTTGCGAAGTAGACGAATGCTCTTTTATATGAAGCATGCCTGCTATTTCTTTGTGCGACTTCTCCTCAAACACATAGAGGTTAAATACGGTTCGGCATCCATCGGGTAGTTCAGCCACAAACGCCATCAGTTGTTCTTCGGAGATACTGCTTCCTCTATCAGAGGATATATCGGGGATATCGGGCAGTTGTTCTTCATGAACCATCACCTGTGTGATGCGTTTTTGCCGTCGGAGATAATCAAGTGCCTGAGTTACCATCACCCTCGTGATCCATGTGGACAGTGACGCCTCTCCACGAAACGAGAAATTGGTGAATATCTTGATAAAACCGTCGTGTAACACATCATGGGCCGCATCCATATCGCCCGTATAACGGTAACATACCGCCAGCATCTGCTTAGAATAGAGGGTGTAAAGCTCCTTTCGAGCGGAATCTTTCCCTGCCCGGCAGCCCTTTATCAGTTCTATCTCGTTTTCCAATGTCAGTGCTTTTTTACGGACGCCTCTCTGCGTCGTTTGTTAGTTAGACGCAACATTCTGAGAAATGCTGCAATGATAATATTTAAAAGAAGTTAAAGACAAAAAAAACAATAGACTTTAAGTAGTACTTCAAATTTAGTTCATACTATGACAACATTTTATTGAAACGCAAATGATCGCAGATTTTCGCAGATTAAATGGCTGCGCTATACTTGAGCGATGATATGCTTTGCGTGAATCTGTAAGTTTCTGCGTTTCAATAAGAGTATCATATAATTTTGAACGATTACTTACCTATAATAAACAACCTCCTGCATACTACAATAGATTGAGCATACAGGAGGTTAAGTCTATTTTATTTTATCAGAATAAATCAGTTGTCAACAGGCCTTAAAACTCATATCAAGTCCTTTCACCGAGTGCGTCAAAGCACCCACAGAGATAAAGTCCACTCCACATTCGGCATAATCGCGCAATGTATCGAAAGTGATACCGCCGGATGATTCCGTCTCATATTTACCGGCCACCATCTCAACAGCTTTCTTTGTCATCTCAGGAGTGAAATTATCAAACATGATGCGATCTACTCCACCCAAATCAAGCACTTGTTGCAATTCGTCGAAGTTACGCACTTCAATTTCTATTTTCAGATCTTTGCCTTTCTCCTTGCAATACTCCTTTGCACGAGTGATAGCCTTATCAATGCCACCTGCAAAATCCACATGATTATCTTTCAGGAGGATCATATCAAACAGTCCTATGCGATGATTCACCCCACCGCCAATCTTCACAGCCATCTTTTCAAGAATACGCATGCCCGGTGTTGTTTTGCGGGTATCAAGCACATGGGTATTCGTACCTACCAGCTTTTGAGCGTATTTACGGGTCATAGTAGCAATACCGCTCATACGTTGCATTACGTTCAGCATCAGGCGCTCTGTTTGCAATAACGATTGTACTTTTCCTTCTACTATCATTACCACATCACCAGGTTTTACTTCAGTACCGTCATTGATAAACACTTCCACCTTCATAGTGGGATCGAAACGATGAAATATCTCTTTAGCAACTTCAACGCCGGCTAATACACCGGTTTCTTTAATGAGGAGTTTTGATTTCCCCATTGCTGTAGCAGGGATACATGAAAGGGTGGTATGGTCACCATCACCTATATCTTCAGAAAAGGCAAGGTCAATCAACTTGTCTATAAGTTCTTTTTCCTTATTCATTGGTTTTGTCAATTCTTATTTGATGAATTAAATATTTGTTCTGTACTCTTTTGAAGAAACAATTCACCCGAAAGTTTCCATTAGCAGTTGTCAGGGTACCAATGACAAAACTCGATTCGTCACGCTTCCCCTGATGATTTACATTAAAAGTACTGACCTTATTTTCGGTAAAAAAAGTATTCATGGTACTTTCTGCTGCTTGCTTGTCAGCATTCGTCGAGCGGTTCTGAATGATGAGGTCTACCTTATCACCCAGGAATTTGTTCAGCTCCTGAGAGCTTCCTTTTTTAAATGCCAGAACTACACCCACCGGTACATCTTGTGCCAAAAGCGTAGACGCGGAAAAGAGCAATCCGGCAATCCATAAAAGTACTCGTTTTTTCATAACCACAAGCTTTTCAGATATCAGTTTTCAACTAAATCTGGTATCTAATGATACGCAAAGGTAAGCATTTATTGCAGAAAACAATAAAAAATACCTATTTTTGTGCGATAATCAGAACTGTATCAGCATGAAAACGACTTTGCTCGTCGTAGGACGAACGGTAGAACAACATTATATTACTGCTATCAACGACTATATCCAACGTACCAAACGCTTCATATCTTTCGATATGGAAGTCATTCCTGAGCTTAAAAATACCAAAAGCCTCTCGATGGAACAACAGAAAGAGAAAGAAGGAGAACTTATATGCAAAGCCTTACAACCGGGAGACGTGGTGGTGCTACTTGATGAACATGGCAAAGAAATGCGTTCTCTCGAATTTGCCGAATACATGAAACGGAAGATGAATACGGTGAACAAACGGCTGGTGTTCGTCATCGGAGGTCCTTACGGTTTCTCACAGCGAGTATATGATGCCGCACAGGAGAAGATTTCAATGTCGAAAATGACCTTCTCTCATCAGATGATACGCCTTATCTTTGTAGAGCAGATATATCGGGCAATGACAATATTGAATGGAGGACCCTATCATCATGAATAATTGCTTCGGGGAGCCTGCCTTGGATTTCTTTTCAATTTACTATTTGACAAAGTGATATTCCTGACGCCACAGACTCCTCTTGTTTGGACCGACTGGAACACCAGTCATTAAAATCGCCTTCATTTTCATATTCATTTTTTCAGATAACACGGATTATTGTCCATCAGGCAACATTTTCCTTCTTTCTTTCACATTTGCCATACAATATATTATCAAAACCGGCAGATATAATTCTTTTTTCTACCTGAAGACAGATCAAATATCAGTAGCAGTTAGCCTGAAAAAAGGATATTTCCGAAGAAATATTTTTTCCTCGTAGAGTCTCGGAGCGTTTCTCTACGAGACTTGGACCGTTCCTCGTAGAGAAACCGGACTTATCTTACCGGGATAAATGGGTTTACATACCGGGATATAGTACATATCTATGCAGATAGAGCAGAAATATACAACACGGACCGCATATTATTACAAACATTTATGCAATTCGTCCTCTAAAAGGAGTATTTATCTCAAAGCACATGTTATAGAATCAGCCAATAAAAGAGCAAAATGAGAATAATTCTTCGATTTCAAAAGCTTTTGGCACAATTCCTTACTTTAGAAAAGTACAGCATAACAACTCTTTTATTCGTGATTCATCAATCGGTGTTCCGCCATTTGCTCATATTTCGTTCCCGGGCGGCCATAGTTAGCATACGGATAGATGGAAATACCTCCACGCGGAGTAAAGATGCCGGTCACTTCAATATATTTCGGATCCATCAGGCGGATAAGATCTTTCATAATGATATTCACACAATCTTCATGGAAAGCGCCATGGCTACGGAAACTGAAGAGATAAAGTTTCAGGCTCTTGCTTTCCACCATCTTCACATCCGGAAGATAGCTGATACGTATCTCAGCAAAATCCGGCTGTCCGGTAATGGGACAAAGGCTGGTAAACTCAGGACAGTTAAAACGCACCCAGTAATCATTTTCGGGATGCTTATTATCAAAAGCTTCCAATACTTCGGGAGCATAATCTTGTTTGTACTCTGTTTTTCTCCCCAAAAGGGAGAGTTGATCTTTTAATTCAGTCATAAAATGAAAAGTTGTGCTTCCCGCACGAGGAAGTACGGCAAGCGATGATTATATATGTTACTCTCTGGTGAGATACTCTTCCAATCCCTGCCGACGCAATTTACATGCCGGACAATGCCCACAGCCATCACCCTGTATACCGTTATAGCAAGTCAATGTATCATTACGGATGATGTCAAGCACCCCTAATTCGTCAGCTAATGCCCAGGTCTGTGCTTTATCAATCCACATCAGCGGAGTATGCAAAACGAACTGCTCATCCATTGCCAGATTCAATGTTACATTGAGAGACTTAATAAAAGCATCCCGGCAATCGGGATAGCCACTGAAATCGGTTTGCGACACACCGGTCACAATATGGTTGATACCTCTTTCACGCGCATATACGGCGGCAATACTAAGAAAAAACAAGTTACGCCCCGGTACAAACGTATTCGGAAAACTATCGGCAGGCTTATCCTGATCCATCTCCATCGTTGTATCCGTCAATGAATTGTGCCCCAATTGTCCTATAAAGGAAACATCCATTGCTTCAAATTCCACACCGGCATTACGGGCTATCTCACGTGCCAGTTCTACCTCTTTCTTATGTTTCTGCCCATAAAGAAAACTCAGGGCAACCACTTTCTTAAATTCACGCTTTGCCCAAAACAGGCAGGTCGTTGAATCTTGCCCACCGCTGAACACGACTAAGGCAGTATTTTTATTAATCATAAATTATGACTTTTGAGTAGTGATAAGCGATTAGTGATAAGTGATTAGTAAGCTGCGCTATGATCCGCATGGCACTAATCACTTATCACTACTCACTTATCACTTATTAAACGTCTTTTATTTTAAGTACATTATAGGAAATATCTTTATCGTAGACATCGCTGCCGTCTATCTTCTTGATAGCATTTACAACCCGAATTGTCACAGGAAGTATAATAACCTCGTACATAGATTTCAGCACAATTTGGATTCCCATCATCACCAACAGTTCCGGCCAAGCAATAATACCACCAAAAGCAACAGGAAAGAAGATAAAAGAGTCCGCCGTTTCTCCGACAACCGTAGAAATAATAGCACGCGCGGAGAAGTTCTTTCCACCGCTGGCAACTTTCATCTTACTCATCACATAAGCATTAAGGAATGAACCCACCAGAAATGCCATCAAACTGGCAAAAACAATACGTGGTGCCATACCAAACACAAAATCAAAATGCTCTTCCCCCTCCCAAAAAGGAGCAGCAGGAATAGCTACGGCAATCAAGCCCAATGCTACAACAAAGAAGTTCATGGCGAAACCACTCCAGATAATGAGACGGGCTTTTTTGAATCCCCATACTTCGGCAATACAGTCGTTGATTATATAGGAAATAGGAAATACAAGCAATCCGGCAGTAACGGTAATACTACCTACCTGAATCACTTTGGTTTCAAGAAGATTGGCTGCAATAAGGCATACATTAAACAATATGCCAAGCAACATGAAGGGAATGGATACTTTTTCTTTCATACTCCTGTTTTTTACGTGGTGTTCTAGAATACACGACCGCTATTCACGGCATCATACGTTTTTTAATTCGGGCAGCAAAGATACGGCATCTTTTGGAAATAGGCAAGAAAAATAGTGATTAGTGAGGAGTGATAAGTGATTAGTGGGCTGCGCCATGAATCCACATGGCACTAATCACTCCTCACTTATCACTAACCGTTTATCACTCCCTGTTAATCACTTATCACTAATCACTCATCACTGCTCACTATTTACCAAATTCTTTCAATTCCCTCTGCAACCTTTTACGCACAAAGAATAAACGACTTTTTATCGTACCAATCGGAAGCCCCATTTTCTCTGCGATCTCATTGTATTTGAATCCGGCAACGTACATGAGAAAAGGTTTTCGCATAGATTCCGGTACCGCATTAATCACTTTATGAAGTTCCTTCAGATCATAAGCATATTCAAAACGTTCTCCATCTTCTACCTCCAACAAATTCTGACGGCCAATGCTATAACTATCATCCATCATAGACATTTCACGCGTAACCCGACGATAATTATTAATAAAAAGATTACGCATGATTGTGTACATCCAACCCTTAAAGTTTTGCGCATGAACAAACTTCTCCTTATTATCCAGAGCTTTCAACATACAATCCTGCACCAAATCATTAGCCGAATCCTGATCGGCAGTCAGCTTGAGAGCAAAGTGACGCAACTCTGATTCCATCCCTACTATTTTACTTGTCAGTTTATCCATTGTGGTTTTATTATTCAAATGATTACTGAATGCAAAGATGAAGTTTCTAAAAGGATTTACCTATGGCAATACTTCCGCAATATTTGTCTATTTTTCCCAAAGATAATGCAAACCGAGGGCAGAATAAAATGAACGAGTTCATTTTTTATGCCGGGGTGCAGCTTATCTTCGCTTTTTTGGCAAAGCTGTCTCAACCTTTTCAAATTTTAGTTGTTCTTTGCACATTCACCTAAAACTTAACTTATAATGGAAACAACATTTAGAACAGTAGCGCTGCTACTTGGAATGGGACTACTCCCACTCTGCGCAAATGCCCAGAAAAAAGTAATCATTGAAGATAAAGAGCCAAACTCTATCATGTTTGTCTCAAGGGATAAAGCCGGAGATGAGATTATCCGAATCATGGAGGAGACACAACTTAAACGCTTTCACGAACCCAAAGCTCCCCGCTTCTTGCTGACAGATCAAAAAGGAAAGTTTGCCCTCGGTATTGGAGGATACGTACGCGCTACGGCAGAATATGACTTCGGAGGTATCGTTAAAGATGTAGATTTCTATCCGGCACTTATACCCAACAGAGGAACGGATTATGCAAGAAATCAGTTTCAGATGGATGCTACCACTTCTACCCTATTCTTAAAACTGGTAGGACATACCAAGAATCTGGGAGACTTTGTTGTCTATACTGCAGGAAACTTCCGGGGAAATGGAAAAACATTTGAGCTCCAGAATGCATACGCTTCATTCTTAGGCTTCACATTAGGATACAGCTATGGTTCATTTATGGACTTAGCAGCACTTCCCCCTACCATAGACTTTGCCGGGCCTAACGGTTCTGCATTCTATCGTACCACCCAGTTAAGTTATATGTACAGCGGATTGAAGAACTGGAAATTCGGTATTGCTGCCGAGATGCCTTCGGTAGACGGAACAACCACCGACAAACTGTCTATCAGCACACAACGTATGCCGGACTTTGCAGCTTCTGCTCAATACAACTGGAATAAGAACAGCCACATCCGCCTGGCAGCTATTCTTCGCAGTATGACTTATTCAAGTGATGTTTATCAGAAAGCCTATTCCACCACCGGATTCGGATTGCAGGCATCCACCACATTTGCTGTTACTCCGAAATGGCAACTATTCGGGCAGTTTAATTATGGAAAGGGAATCGGGCAGTTCCTCAACGATCTTAGCAATCTGAATGTAGACCTTGTTCCAAATCCGGAGAAAGAGGGCAAAATGCAAGCACTTCCTATGCTCGGATGGTATGCAGGAGTACAATATAATTTATGCAAGAATATGTTTGTATCAGGAACTTATAGTTTGTCAAGACTTTACTCCGAACATGGATATCCAAGTGAAAATCCGGAAGCATATCGTAAAGGACAGTATCTGGTAGCTAATTTATTCTGGAATGTAACCAGCAACCTACAGGTAGGTGCCGAGTATCTGCGAGGATGGCGCACGGATTTTAATGATGATACCCGCAATGCGAACCGTATGAATCTGTTGGTACAGTATTCTTTCTAAAAAAGAAAATATTTCATCTCTATAAAAACGAAAAAGGAGATTTCACCGCCTTCTCAATAGAAGTAGCAGAGAAATCTCCTTTTATATATAAGAGAATTAGTTCGTGTTATTTAGAACTTATAGTCAAGACCGATACCGAATACTTTATTGGTACGTGAGAAAACATCTGTTCCCGGAATGGCTTGTCCTGCCAAAGCAGAAATCCCGTTGTAGTCACTCCAATTCTTTGTATAATCTTCATAATCAGTCCAGAAGTAAGCTATATTCAACTTCAGGTTTTTAGCGATATTGAAACCGGCACCAAAACCAAAAGAGTAAGAACTTACAGCAAAGCTCATATCACTTTGATAACTATCTTCCACACCATATTTTGTGCGTTGCATACCGGCACTGATTTGTGCCCATTTACATACATCCCATTCGATACCAGCCAGATATTCATTAGTACCTTTATCTATGAAATGCTGTTTCCCGGTTCTTTCTCCAGTAATTAGATTAGTAGCATCGGCCATCTTAGCATGAGTATCGAAGAAATGATGATAACCTACAGAAGCACGAAGCACAGGAAGAATTTCATAAGACACACCAACAGTTAATAAACTTGGAATATCATGTGGAGTGTTTACACCCGGAGCAAATAACTTAGTATCATCCACACGTGTTTTATTCTCTACATTCAGCTTGGTATTAAACTCATATTTCACACCAACATTCCATTTGTTCATCTTAAAGTCAGCACCAATAATAGGTGTTACTCCCCAACCGGTCTGGTCGCAATCCAAATATTTATCTTGAGTATTTGTCGCATACTTATTAGCCATTGCAGCAGCTGCTGCATACTTTTTTGCCGCTTCAGGTTGTCCGGCAACTTCCGCTGCTGCCGCCAGTTTATTAAACTGGTCTGCATAGGCAGTAAACGTCTGGTTCAAATTCACCATTTTATCGCCTATATTAGCCTGAATGTCACGAATATGTCCTTCATACCCATTACTTACATAATTCATACGTAGTCCACCAAAAACAGACAGATAATCTGTTATTTTATAGGTGGCTCCCAATTGAAGACCAAAAATCATCTGCTTTCCACGCATATAACTATCTACAGAATACTTATTCGTATTTGCAAACGGATTTTCAGGAAGCAATCCTCCACTTACTAAGCTCGCTCCAGCTGCTTTCATCGCCATTGGAATGACAGATACCTGAGACTCAAAAGAGCCAAGCCCTTCATTAAAGGTAGCCTTACCACCACCTCCTGTCACGGCAAAACTTCCTGAGAATGCCCAGTCACCTTTTTTATATACAGCAAAAAAACTGGGGACAAACGGAGCAGAAGCTTCGCCCTTATATTCTTTAGTAGCATTTCCACCGAACCCGGCAAATGGAGCAAACGTGGAAGTTATTGTTCTCGTCTGAAACGCACTCTGACCATTAAAAGAGAGATGAAATCCATCTTCCATAAAAGCCAGACCGGCAGGATTGGAATATACAGCATCAATATCCGTTGAAGCATCACGAGCCAACATTCTTAAAAATAAAACATGCTGATTAGTATTTGTCAGGAGACCTCCCGCAAAAGTTGGAATTGAAACGATCAGCAACACAATGCTAATCAAAGATAATTTTCTCATTTAAATCTTTTTTAAGTTATTTCGGGCGCAAAGGTACAATAATATTGCACACAAGAAGCATCTTTGTGCATTTAATTTCACTAATAAGAAGTATTTGATGAAAAAACGAAATAGTTTCGTTTGTAACAAACGCATCAAAACCCAATTAACAATATTAACATACGGACAAACTATCCATCTTTAGTGACGCAAAGTATAGTACTTTTGAAGTATAAACTATGCATTTTCACAGTGACTTAAATAGGTATTTAACACACTGTTAAAATAGAACTTTTAAAAGCAAGACAACAGATACGAACTTATTGAGGTTTTCCAGTGTTATTATGGATAATAAACATAGAAATTATGGCATATACAATCGCATTTTTTGGTACCAAGCCCTATGATGAAACTTCATTCAACGAAAAAAATAAAGAGTTCGGATATGAAATACGTTATTTCAAAGGACATCTGAACAAGAACAATGTGTTATTAACCCAAGGTGTGGATGCCGTCTGTATCTTCGTTAATGATACAGCTGATGCAGAAGTCATCTGCACGCTGGCAGCCAATGGCGTAAAACTCCTGGCGCTAAGATGTGCCGGATATAACAATGTGGACCTCGATGCTGCGGCCGACAACGGAATAACCGTATTACGTGTTCCTGCCTACTCTCCCTATGCTGTAGCAGAATATACCGTAGCACTCATGTTATCACTCAACCGTAAAATACCACGTGCTTCCTGGCGTACCCGCGACGGAAACTTCTCTCTGCACGGACTTATGGGTTTTGACATGCATGGAAAAACTGCCGGCATCATCGGCACGGGAAAAATAGCTAAAATACTGATTCATATCCTACGCGGATTCGGAATGAATATATTGGCATATGATCTCTATCCGGATTATAACTTCGCCCGTGAAAACCAAGTAGTATATACTTCATTGGACGAACTGTATCATAGCTCGGATATTATTTCACTACATTGTCCGCTTACCGAACAAACCAAATATCTGATCAACGATTACTCTATCAGCAAGATGAAGGACGGAGTAATGATTATCAATACCGGACGTGGACAACTCATCCACACCAATGCGCTTATAGAAGGTTTAAAAAATAAGAAGGTAGGTTCTGCCGGATTGGATGTTTATGAAGAAGAAGGTGAATATTTCTACGAAGATAAATCCGACCGTATCATCGACGACGATGTACTGGCGCGCTTACTATCATTCAATAATGTAATCGTTACCTCTCATCAGGCTTTTTTCACCAAAGAAGCATTAGGAAATATTGCAACGACCACTTTACAAAATATCCGTGATTTTATAAATCATAAACCCTTGCTAAATGAAGTGAAGAAATAGAACCTTTCGTTATCCGCAACTGTTAATTGTATATATAAACTTATAAACCAAGGAGAAATAATGAAAAAGGTAATACATAAAGCGGATACCCGCGGACGTTCACGCTACGATTGGCTGGATAGTCACCATACATTTAGTTTTGATGAATACTTTGACTCGGAACGTATCAATTTTGGTGCATTACGGGTATTGAATGATGATCGTGTTGCTCCCGGAGAAGGCTTCCAGACACATCCTCACAAGAATATGGAGATTGTATCTATCCCCCTGAAAGGAAAACTGGAGCACGGAGACAGTAAGAAGAACAACCGGGTGATTACTGTGGGCGATATACAAGTAATGAGTGCCGGTACGGGTATCTTCCATAGCGAAATGAATGGTAGCAAAACGGAACCTGTGGAATTCCTGCAGATCTGGATCATGCCACGCGAACGGAATACACATCCTGCTTACAATGATTACAGTATCCGCGAACTGGAACGAAAAAATGAACTGTCACTGATTGTATCACCCGATGGTAGTACTCCCGCCTCACTACTACAGGATACATGGTTCTCTATCGGTAAAGTGGAAGCCGGTAAAAAGTTAGGTTACCATCTGCATCAGACCCACGGAGGAGTTTACATTTTCCTTATTGAAGGAGAGATAGTAGTGGATGGTACAGTGATGCAACGCCGGGATGGCATGGGCATCTATGATACCAACAGTTTTGAGCTTGAGACTCTGAAAGACTCGCATATTCTGTTAATAGAAGTTCCAATGTAATAGCATCAAAATCATGGAAATAAATCTCGCCGGCATCCGGCAAGAATACACCAAAGGCGGATTGAAGGAAAGTGAACTTCCCGACAATCCGCTTTTGCTGTTTAACCGCTGGCTCCAGGAAGCCATTGATGCCAAAGTAAACGAACCTACTGCAGTGGTCGTAGGCACTGTGTCGCCCGAAGGACAACCATCGACACGAACCGTTTTATTGAAAGACCTTCATAATGGCAAGTTCATATTCTACACGAATTATGAAAGCCGTAAAGGCAGGCATCTGGCAAATAATCCGCATGTATCTTTGTCATTCATCTGGCATCAACTGGAAAGGCAGGTACATATAGAAGGCATTGCAGCCAAAGTTCCGGCTCATGAATCGGATGAATATTTTAAAAACCGTCCATATAAAAGCCGTATCGGAGCCCGTATCTCTCCACAAAGCCAGCCCATCAAAAGCCGGATGCAATTAATACGAAACTTCGTGAAAGAAGCAGCGCAATGGATAGGGAAAGAAGTGGAACGCCCGCAGCAATGGGGAGGATATGCCGTCACTCCTACCCGGATAGAATTCTGGCAAGGCAGACCCAACAGGCTACATGACCGCTTTCTGTATACGCTACAGAAAGACGGAACCTGGAAAGTAACACGGCTGGCTCCTTGATTTTCCTACTTTTTCTTGTTTGTAATGAGAAGAATACGTAATATTGCATTCCTAAACCATTAACCCATGAAACTGGATTATATCTACCACAGTGGTTTTGCCATCGAAGCCGAAGGTGTAACCCTTATTATTGATTATTATAAAGATTCGTCAGAAACAGAACGAAACCGGGGAGTCGTACATGACTATCTATTGCAGAAACCCGGTAAATTATATGTTCTTTCTACCCATTTCCATCCCGATCATTTTAATCGCGAGATACTGACGTGGAAAGAACAACGTCCGGACATCATCTATATTTTCTCAAAAGATATCCTGAAACATCGTCGTGCCAAGCAGGAAGACGCTATTTATATTAATAAAGGAGAAAGCTATGAGGATGATACTTTGAGAATTGACGCATTCGGTTCGACAGACGTGGGAATTTCTTTCCTTATTCACCTGCAAGGTATGCATATATTCCATGCCGGCGATCTCAACAATTGGCATTGGAGTGAAGAATCTACCGAAGAGGAAATACGTAAAGCGAATGGCGACTTTCTGGCAGAAGTGAAATATCTGAAGCAACAAACTCCTGCCATTGACCTCGTCTTATTTCCGGTAGACCGGCGGATGGGAAAAGATTACATGAAAGGAGCCAAACAATTCATTGAACAAATAAAAACTACTATATTTGTACCCATGCACTTCAGTGAAGATTATGAGGGAGGAAATGCTTTCCGAAGTATAGCAGAGGCCAATGGATGCCATTTTATCAGTATCACTCACCGAGGAGAAACTTTTGATATTACTAAATAAAACATAGAATTATGAACAGATTAACACACTTTTTTCTTGTATTATTTCTTCTCTGCCTGCCGGTAAGTATCATGGCACAGAAAGATAAAGATGACAATGACGACAGCAGATACCTTGTTGGTGCGGTTCCCGAAGTAGATGGGAAAGTTGTATTTTCCAAAGAATTCAGCATACCAGGTATGTCACAGGATCAGATATTCGACAGAATGATGAAATGGATGGAAAACAGGCTAAAAGAGAATAAAAACCAGGGAAGCCGTATTGCGTACTGGGACAAAGAAAAAGGAATGATAGCGGGAATTGGCGAGGAGTGGATCGTATTCAGATCGAGTGCCTTGTCATTGGACCGCACACTGACAAACTATCAGATTACTGTAACCTGCAAACCCGGTCAGTGCCTGATGGAAATAGAAAAGATACGTTTCAGTTATCGTGAAACCGAAAGATATACCGCCGAAGAGTGGATTACCGATAAATATGCACTCAACAAATCAAAGACCAAATTGATACGCGGTCTGGCCAAATGGCGTAAAAAGACAATAGACTTTGCAGATGAGCTATTCGCCAGTGCAGCCCAGGCATTGGGAGCAGCAGAACCAACAGAACCAGAAGCACAAACTGCAAAAAAGCCAGTAACAGCTCCCGGACCAATCGTTATCACCCCGGCAACCCCTGTCACCGTTACTACCCCATCTGCAAGTACTACTCCGTCTGCATCAGGCAACATACCCGGCTATACGGAAGTAGCACCTTCCCAAGTACCGGCCAGTGCTATTCAGATGGGTGCAGGCAAACTTGTAATTGCCATCGGTAAAGATGCATTCAACATGACAATGATGACTGCCAATGCAGGTGGTTCATTAGGAAAAATGGACGGTAAACCTGTTGTTTTCACCATATTCTCTCCCGATCAGTCCAACGAGCAAATAGAGAAAGCAGAAACCTACTCTGTAAGATTCTATCCTTCCAACCAGACAGAGCCTTCGGTAATTCTTGAATGCAAGAAACTCCCGTCACAAGCTCCACTGGAAGGGCAACCACGTACATACATTGGAGAAATTGTAAAAGCCTGGATTAAATAATTATTCAATATGTTAATATGCCAATGTGCCGATTGGCTGCGCTATAATAAATATACCGCATAACAATCGGCACACTGGCATATTGACAAATTATCACATTATTAAATATGGAAATAAAAAGCAGATTTGATCACTTCAACATCAATGTAACCAATTTAGAGCGCAGTATCGCATTTTATGAAAAAGCGCTCGGTCTGAAAGAGCATCACCGTAAGGAGGCTAAAGACGGTTCATTCATATTGGTTTATCTCACTGATAATACGACCGGATTCCTACTGGAACTTACCTGGTTGAAAGAACATACAGAGGCTTATGAATTAGGAGAAAACGAAAGCCATCTTTGCTTTCGCGTAGCAGGCGATTATGATGCCATCCGTCAGTATCACAAAGAGATGAACTGCGTATGCTTTGAAAATACAGCTATGGGATTGTATTTCATCAATGATCCGGACGATTACTGGATTGAAATATTACCACAGTGAACAGTTGACAGTTGACAATGGACAATTGACAGTGGACAGTTAATAGTTACAATGTGGCATGATGCGCAGCTAACTGTCCACTGTCAATTGTCCACTGTCAACTAAATAACTATTTCTTATGCCTTCCCGCCCTTTTCCTTCTTATTTCCGCCTTCATTTTTGCAGCGCCAGAGCCATGGGTTCCTTTAATATAAGTTGTTTTCTTAGCTTTCGTCTTCACCTTATCTTCCTCTTTTTTAGGACCGTCTTTCTTTCCTTTGAAAACGATACCACCCATCATTGCATCTTCTAAGCTCATAATCTTACTTCTTTAATTCATATTTTCAATGTACAAAGATAATCCTTTTCTCCGAATTATCTATCTTTGCTTCCTTAACAACCAATAACGACGTAATGGAAACAACCTTACTCACAACAGACAAAGATCCTATGGGAGCTGCCATAGCCGACTATTTCAATCATCATAAGGCAAACCGCTTACAAGTATTCTCTTCACAGTTTGATGAAGACGAAATCCCCGTAAGACAGCTTTTCCGTAATGCCAAAACAATGCCATTGCTTGAACGCACTGCTCTGCAACTGGCAAACGGAAGTATTCTCGACGTTGGTGCCGGAAGTGGTTGCCATGCCATCGCTCTTCAGGAAATGGGGAAAGAAGTATGTGCTATCGACATTTCTCCGTTGTCTGTAGAGGTAATGAGACAACGTGGTGTTACTAACGCCCGACTTATTAATTTGTTCGATGAACAGTTTGTTGACACATTCGATACAATCCTAATGTTGATGAATGGATCCGGTATCATCGGACGACTGGAAAATATGCCTGCTTTTTTCCGGAGAATGAAAATGTTACTTCGCCCGGGCGGCTGTATATTAATGGACTCAAGTGATTTACGCTATCTTTTTGAAGACGAGGATGGTAGTTTTGAAATAGACCTTGCCGGAGATTACTATGGTGAGATTGATTTTCAAATGCAATATAAAGATATTAAAGGAGACTCATTCGACTGGCTATATATCGATTTCCAGACCCTCAGCCTCTATGCTGCTGAATATGGTTTCAAAGCCGAGCTTGTCAAAGAAGGAAAACATTACGATTATCTGGCTAAATTAATAATGGGCTAATGGGCTACTAATATGCCAATGTGCCAATTGGCTGCGCTATTACCCTGCACAGCAATCGGCACATTGGCATATTGGCATATTAGCATATTAGCATATTAGCATATTATCAAAACGGAAACAGTAGTGGCAATGCAAATACCATCACCACGCCCATTATTATTTGAAGCGGTAATCCTACTTTTATATAATCCATAAACGTATATTGCCCTGCCGGCATCACCAAAGCATTGGGAGGTGTTGAGAACGGAGATGCAAAACACATACTGGCAGCTACAGTGACAGCAAACAAGAAGGGCACGGGGCTAACCCCTACCTGCAAAGCACTCTGTAAGGCAATAGGCGCCATCAATACTGCCGTCACAGTATTACTGATAAACATTGTCATCAGTGAGGTAGTGAAATAAATGCCTGCCATCAAAACAATCGGCCCATAGCTTCCCAATCCACTGACAAGGCTATTGGATATGTATTCTGACGCTCCCGTTTTTTCCAATGCCAAAGACATGGGAAGCATACCTGCAAACAATACGATTGTCTCCCAGTTTATTGTTTTATAAGCCGCCTCTACATTACGGAAACAACCTGTAAGTACCATTAATACTCCCGCAATCATCACCGCAGTAACAGGAGCCACCGGGATAAAATCGAATACCATCATCACTACCATCAGGAGCATGATAGCAGCTGCCACTGGAGCTTTATAATCCAATGTTACTTTAGCTGCCTCATCCAAAGGTTGACCCAACACTACCCAATCGGCATCTTCCTTACTCAATCGTGCTATATCCAGCCAGGTTCCCTGCACCAAAAGTACATCTCCACTGTGCATCTTCTCATTACCCAGTTCTTGCAGGATATACTCTTTTTTACGACGGATACCCAACACATTCAGATTAAACTTATCGCGGAAACCAGCCTCTTTCACAGTACGGTTCGATAGATTGGAAGAAGGCATCAATACGATCTCAGCAATACCAATATCATAAAAATCAAGTGATTTATCAGCCTTTGCAGCTTCTTCTGTTGTATGCCCGTCGAGCATTTCCAACAGATAATCCTGAGCAAACCGATCCACATTTTCAACCTCACCTGTAATATAAAGCACATCTTCAGCCTGCATCACAGTATCAGGGGAGGCTAGTTTTTGTGTAATCGTTTTCAGAAAACGATTCTGAGAAGCATCGCCACGACGTACCTCCAGAATATTCAATCCATATTTACGCCGTACATCCAGATCAATGATTGTTTTTCCTACCAATGCAGATGTAGAAACAGCACGCAATCGGAATAAATTGCTGGATAATCCATACTCTGCCACTAGCTGGTTCAATGACTTTCCGGAAGAGAGTCTCTCCTGTTTTTTTCCTTTCTTCGAAAGAAACCACTTGGTAAGAGGCAACAACACGAGTGTACCTACTACTACGCAAATGATCCCCACAGGTAAAAAAGAGAAAAAAGACAAAGGTTCAAATCCGGCACTTGTCAATGTATTCTGAATCACAAGATTTGGTGGTGTACCAATCAGAGTCATCATACCTCCCATACTACTTGCAAAAGCCAATGACATCAACAAGCGGCTGGGATTCATACCCGCACTGACAGCCAGACTCACTACAATGGGGAGCATCAGCGCTACAGTACCTGTGTTACTAACAAAAGCCCCGATAGCAGAAGTAACCAACATCACCAATAAAAATAATCGCAATTCACTTTTCCCTGCCAGTTTCAAAATCTTACTGCTAATCATTTTTGCCAACCCTGTCTGAAAGATAGCTCCACCAACCACAAACAGTCCTACCATCATAATAACTACCGAATTGGAGAACCCCGAAAGAGCCTCTTCAGGGGTAAGTATCTGGAAAATAAGTAAAGAAATCAATGCACAAAGAGCAACGAGGTCAGAACGCACCTTACCACTCATAAAAAAAGCTGCAGATAGTACTAAAATAATGAGAGTTATAACCATAAAATGAGTTTAGGGATTAATAAAGTTTAAGTATTCTGTTCGTTTCAAAAAGACAAAAGCCAGTCAACACCGGCTTTTGTCTTTTTGAAACTACTTCTTTAGCATTTCATCAATTTTTTGCACCAAAGAAGTAAATTCTTCTTCATTATACAAGCGTGTGAGCTTCACAATCTTTCCATCACGGTCAATCAATACATTTCTTGTAATTCCCGAATCGCGAAGTGCATATTTAGCAAAGATATCCGCTCCCGGATCAAGTCCCAACGGATAAGTAACTCCGGTAGCTTTTGCAAAAGCAAGTACTTTATCCAACGGTTCATCACGATCAATACCGATCAAAGCAAAATTGGGATTATTCTTATGCTTCAACCAGATATCTTTCTCTATAAAAGGCATCTCCTTACGACATACCCCACACCAGCTGGCGGTGAACTGCAACATTACCACCTTCCCACGAAGTGTGGAAAGATTCACCTGTTTTCCATCGGTCAACGTCACCGTAAAATCGGGAGCCATCTCTCCTACCTTAACAATGTATCCCGTACTATCAGCCTGTACGGCACTATTATTTCCTGTAGCAACCGATACGCTATCTGTAGCAGCACTCTCTTTATCCTTTTTTCCTTGTCCGGAACAAGCTAAAACACCTGTAGCCAATAAGACCAGACAAGACACATTAAAAAAAATCTTCTTCATTTTCTTTTATACCTAATTAATTGATTTGCAAAAGTAAACAAATCATATGACTTATCAAATAGCATTTTCATCCTATTTTTTTCATTTCCGTATTTGGAATTTTGGAGTAAATGATTACCTTTGCACCCGCAAAACAGAAAACGCCTCTTTAGCTCAGTTGGCCAGAGCACGTGATTTGTAATCTCGGGGTCGTTGGTTCGAATCCGACAAGAGGCTCACTCATCTTTTAAACGTTTTTCGAATATCGGAAAACGTTTTTCATTTACCGAAACTTTTCCACTTTTCGTACCTATTTAGTTTCAAAGTTACAAAATCAGAACCGCTATTTCATTTATAGTGTTCATTCAGAAGCATTACCCCCGACTTTTTCACCCCTCTGTTTTGTTATATAATCAGGGAAACAATAAACATATCTGCATTATGGAAAAAGCAAGAATTGGAGAAAATTCAGGCAAAGTATGGCGGGTACTTAACGAGATGAAGAAAATCTCCGTTCACGAACTATGTACAATAACCAATCTGGCTATTGAAGATGTAATGTTAGCTATCGGATGGTTAGCAAGGGAAAACTGTATCTTTATTGAAAAAAGAGAAGATACCATCTACATCAGTAACGGTTCGGAATATTACTTCTGCTTCGGATAAGAACACGAAGAAAAATCCGCTACAATCCCAGTAAAAAGAAAGTGTATTCTGTTACATATTACTGTAACGGGCCACTTTCTTTTTGAATATACATTCCGTCCAACTACATACACCAATCACATTCAAAGTAGTGATCACATAACACTGAAATAGTATTTGCACAAAATTACAGGTAATTCACACAAAATTGATAGCTTAATAAACATTCCATTGAACAAAAAGGACATAAACATCAATCCAAACAGACAAAAAGGAGTAACTTAGCAATCAGGAAAACAATCCTCTCAAAGATGATTTATTTATCAAAACTAAATAATATGATAAAACCAATTTCAATGAAGTATCTGGCATCACTCTCTTTGTTATGCCCCTCTGTGGCTTTTGCCGCCGAACACCCCAACATTATCTACATCTTCACTGACCAACAAACAGCCAACGCCATGAGTTGTGCCGGAAATCCGGATTTACATACTCCCAATCTTGACAGGTTGGCTGCTGCCGGTGTGATGTTCAACAATGCTTATTGTACCTCTCCCCTTAGTGGCCCTTCACGCGGTGCAATGTTTACGGGCCACTATCCCGGCGCAGTAGGATTATCTGTAAACGGTTCACCAATGCCCGACTCACTCAAGAACCAGACATTGGGTACACTGATAAAAAATGCCGGATACGATTGTGCCTATGGTGGCAAATGGCATATCCCTTTGCTTGATATACCCGATAAAGAATATGGCTTCGACAATATATATAAACATAGCGATGACGGATTGGCGGAAGCTTGTGCCGAATACCTTTCACGCGAGCACAAGAAGCCATTCTTTTTGGTCGCTTCGTACGATAACCCGCACAACATTTGTGAATATGCACGAAGTCAGAATTTACCTTATGGCAATATAGACACCCCCGACATTCGGGATTGTCCGGGGCTACCTGCCAATTTTGCAAAAAGTCCTTATGATGCTGATATCATAGAAAACGAAAGAGCGAATAACTATAATGTATATCCTACAGCTAACTATACCCCCGAAGACTGGCGCATGTACCGGTATAACTACTACCGTCTGGTAGAAAAGGTAGACAAGGAAATCGGAAAAATTATTGATGCTATCGATAAAAACAATCTTTGGAAGAATACAGTCGTTATCTTCTCCAGCGATCATGGAGATGGTATAGGTGCTCACCACTGGAATCAGAAATCGGCCTTATATGAAGAAGTGGTCAATATTCCTCTCATCATCACATTACCTGGTAAGAAGCATGCAGGTAAAATACTGCCTCAGCTCATCAGCAATGGCGTAGATTTCTTTGCTTCTATCTGTGATTGGGCAGGTGCTGAAATACCGAAGAGTGCAACCGGAAAATCATTTCGTAAAATTGTGGAAGAAGGAAACCCACAAAGTCCGCATCAGGACTATATCATCACCGAAACACAATTTGATGGTAGCAAAACCAGAGGTTGGATGGTGCGTAGCAAACGTTATAAATATGTCCTTTACGATAAAGGGAATCATCGTGAACAACTATTTGATATGCAGGAAGACAGAGGTGAAACAAGAAACCTGACAATGGAAAATACTTATAATAATGAGTTACAAAAACACCGTGATATTCTTGAAAATTGGATGAATACCTATAATATCCGCCCAACTCGTCCGAAATTACATGATGTCCCCGGAAAGAAACTTAAAAAATAAAGCCAATATCATACAATCTCTTACATTCAGGCTAAAAGCTGAGCACAATGTTTTTGTGTTCAGCTTTTAATATTTAGTATTTGGCCACCGTTTCATAAACAAATAAAAAAAGTAAGCAATTAGTTATTGACCTCATCCCCCTATTTTATAGCTTTGGAACTCTACAATTCGAACCACTTTTTTTATTTATAATAAAGGATAAGCAACTATCTCCACTCAAAAAATTCCATATACAAGGCTCGTAAAATGCTTAAAAACAGCACTGACCGAAGTTAGTGCTGTTAAAGATACTAATTTGAAAGCTAATCACAACGAAATGACGGCTGGGCCACCGATGCGAAAGGCTGTTAAAGATACTAATTTGAAAGCTAATCACAACAAAGGTCTGATAGGTAAGAGAAAAGATAGTGCTGTTAAAGATACTAATTTGAAAGCTAATCACAACTATCATATGATAACAAAGCCAAAGTCTCCCGCTGTTAAAGATACTAATTTGAAAGCTAATCACAACTGCACTAAAGTACTATGCCATTCCTTATCGCTGTTAAAGATACTAATTTGAAAGCTAATCACAACAAAAAAACTGAAGAGTATACATACACCTGTTCCGGAAGATTTTTTAATAATCATTACACACGTGCGTGATGAGGCTTACCGATACCTCAAAAGAGGTATGTTTTTTATGTTACCTCTTTAGTTACTTGAGGAAACTTAAATGGTAACTAAAACTATACCGGAAAATGAAACTTTTGGGACTGCTATAAAAAAAAGGCATAGCCTAAATAATTTAAGTTATGTGGCATAAAACATCTAAATCAATAGTACACAGTTACTTTTTACGTATCTTTAAAAATATGGAAGTGTTTTACATAGACGCTCCATGTGTTTTAGTTCGTTTTCAACCCTAATACTTACATCGACACCATTCACTGAGAACCAACGCTTTTTGCCTTTTCTTATCTCTTTTTGTAAGTCCTCAGATATTAAATTCAATTTAAGTAAATCCAAAGTTAATGCATCTTTTGCTATCCTTATTTGAGGATATTTTTTATAATATATATATTCATCCTTACATTTATAGTAAGTTTTAATTCCAAAATTTAAAATTGATTCAATACTTTCTATATCCTTTGATATAAATACAATTATTGCATCCATTCTTGCCTTATTCTTTAGAGATTTCATAATGTAAAGGGTTGTTTATCATATATGGAGTATCTTTGGTTACTCCTGCAGCTTTAATTTCCTGAGTAGTTTCACATTTAAGAAGTTCAAATTCTGGTAATTTCATACAATTTCTAACCTTGTTTACATCGTATCCATACCATTCACAGAAAGTCTTTGCTCTCCATGAAATTTTATTTACTTTTTTCATATTTCAACTATTCCATAATAGTTAAGTACCGTAACAAAGACTCTTTTTCAGCCTCAGCAACAAGTTTTCGAAAGTCTTCCGGTTTATTTTCTGTATGCGATTTCTCTAAAGCCCTGTAATAGCTTATTTTGGCTTCATTACTGCCTTTTAATGTGATAAGGGTATAACCATTACGTAAGAGATATAGATTCATCAATAGACGGGAAGTACGTCCGTTACCATCAATAAACGGATGGATGCGTACAAGTTCATCATGGAGATAGGTAGCAATAAGAACCGGATGAATCTTTTCTTTTTCCATCTGCTGAAACTTGATAATAAAGTCTTCCATTTGCTTCTCTATCAAATAAGGTTGGGGTGGCATATGTGTACTACCTGAAATCATAACAGGGACAGTACGATACTTTCCGGCATTCTCACGATCTATGCCATGAAGAATAAGGGCGTGTATTTCTTTAATGGTATGTTCGCTTATCTCTATATCCTTTTTCGCAATGTCTTTAATGTAGTCTATTGCTTCCGCATGATTAATTGCTTCTAAGTGCTCACGCATGGATTTGCCTGATATGGTTACCCCTTCATTTACAACAAGGGCAGTCTCTTGCAAAGTAAGGGTGTTACCCTCTATACGGTTGCTTTCGTAAGTATATTCAATATCCAAAGCATCCTGAATCTTTTTCAGTGCTTCTTCAGGGAGCGGACGCAAAGCTGATAATTGTATTTTGAGTGTATCAACTTCATTCAATAGTTGTTTTATTTCTTCATTCATGGTCATTCAGCTTTGATATTGATACTCTTTCCACAGTGAGGACAGGACAAAGAGGCGGTTCCGGTCTTGGATTGCTCAAAGAGTTCAGTAACCGAAACTTCCAAAGCATCCGCTATTTTGTTTAATGTTTCGACCGTTGGGTTACCATTAACCATATTAGACAGATTTACTCTATTTATTCCCATCTTATCGGCAAGCTCTGTTATGGTCATGCCTTTTTCTT